>Ga0335071_10001699_pt1 | contig 23733 bp, 17 predicted proteins | sample Lox_Sample_15_FD_206724 | JGI IMG/M metagenome (GOLD analysis project Ga0335071, IMG submission 206724) | Soil microbial communities from Loxahatchee National Wildlife Refuge, Florida, United States - Lox_Sample_1.5 | ecosystem: Environmental > Terrestrial > Soil > Wetlands | place: USA... | reverse complement strand
ACGAAAGCCCCTGGCGGTGCGGCTCAGCGTATTTGGCTTCACGCCCGCAGGGGTCCGGCTGCTCAGCGACGTCACGACGTATCCGGCGGAGGCGTACCGTCCAGCGCGGGTCAACCGACTGGTATCGCTGCTGTGCCGATCAGCGCGGTTGTTCGGCGAGAACCACGTGTTCGAGCGCAATGGGCCAAAGCTGTGGGCGCAACTGGAAGAGACACTGCGTCAGTTGCTGACGCGGTTGTGGGCGCTCAATGCGCTGGAGGGAGCCAGTCCGGCGCGGGCGTTCGAGGTACATTGCGATGCCAACACCATGACCCAGAACGATATCGATAACGGCCGCATGATCGCGGTGGTGAGCTTCCTGGCGGCGGCGACAGTGGAGTTGATCACCGTCACTATGACGGTGGAGGGCGGCGGCGCGACCAGCGCGGAAGTGGACGCGCAGATACTGGGGGTCGCGTGATGGCCAGTGAAGAGCTGCTCCACGTATTCCGGTTTCAGGTCGAGTTTCGGGCCGATTCGCTCGACGGCAAGGGACCGAACGACGAGATTGATGTGTGCAACGGCGCGTTCGCGGAGTGCACTGGGCTGGAAGCGACGATGGAGGCGAAGGCAATCAAGGAGGGCGGGCGCAATTACGGGGCGGCGATGCGGGCGGGGAGCACAACGTTCGCGACGGTGGTGCTGAAACGCGGTATCAGCGATAACAAGGCGCTGTGGACCATCTACAACAAGGTCGCGACCGGGACGTTTGCGCCGCGTCTGCAGGTGACGATTCGCGTGTTGAACCATGAGGGCACGGAGGCGGTGCGGTCGTGGCAGCTGCAGCGGGCCATGCCGGTGAAGTTCAAATTCGCCGATTTGAATGCCAAAGGCGCAGAAGTGGGTATCGAGGAGTTGCACCTGGCACATGAAGGATTGTTCGCGGTCTAGAAGACCGCGGGGGAGACGATCAGTTGCCGATTGACGCCAGCCAAGTGGAGAAGGCGTACCTGGTGAAGAACAGTGACGCGGGGAATGCCAGCGCCCGGATTCCGCTGCACTTCAACCCGGTGTCGCTGGTGTATTCGCTGGAGGCGTCTTCGGCGCAGCAGAACCAGCCCAACCCGACGGGGGCGACTCAGCACGTCTCGCAGTTTTCGGCAAAGCTTTCGTTTGACGCGATCTTCGACAACACCGACACGGGCGAGGACATCCGGATCACGACGCAAAAGATCGCGGCGTTTCTGAAGCCGGACTTGGCTGCGGCAGGTGGCAGTGCCGATAGCGGGAACGGAGCGCCGCCCCTGCTGTTGTTCCATTGGGGCGCATTTCGCTTCCAGGGAGTACTGAACCAGTTTAAGGAGACGATTGATTTCTTTTCCAAGGAGGGCGTGCCGTTGCGCTCGAACCTGAGCCTGGGAATGACCGAGCAGGGGCCGCCCCTGCAGGCCGATCCCAACAAACCGACGACGAGCACGCAGGGCTCGCTGGTACCGACCGCGGCCAGCGACAGCGCCTCGTCGGTGGCGCAGCGCGGAGGCAATGCCCTCGCGGGTCGCGCGCTGGCCAGCGCCAATGGACTGGAGAGCCTGCGTTTCACGGGAGGGGCCACGCTGGAGGTAAGCGGTGTGGCTAGTCCCAAGGCATCGGCAGGGTTTGTGGCCAGCGGGGGCGGCGGCATGGATGCGTCGGCGAATTGGAACGCGAGTGGATCGGGCGGCCTGTTTGGGGCGAAGACTTCGGCGGGAGTCTCGGCAAGCTCCGGAGCCTTTTCCGGTATCTCGGCGTCGGGAGGAGCCGGACTCAGCGTGGGAGGTGGGTTGAATGCGTCGGCCATGCTAGCAAGCGGGGCCACCAGCGACGTGGCTGCCCACGCCCGCGCGACCTTCAGTCTGGGCGGCACCGCCAACATGGAGGTCGGAGTAGGACTAAGCGCCGACGTCGGCGCCTCCGCGAGTTGGAAAGACCTATTGCAGTTTGACGAGGACTAAGGAATGGCGATCGTAATCGGAGAAGTGCAAGTTGAAGTCGCCCCTACCCCGGCGCCGCAGAAGTCCGGCAGCCAGCCGTCTGAGTCCAAGGAGCACAAGCTGGAACTGGCTGCTGCGCTGGAGATGCTGCGGGAGCGTAAAGCGAGGCTGAAAGCAGACTGACATGCCCGACAGTTCGGTGACATCCCGAAACGTTTCGACCTACACCGCCATGCCGACGGTGAAGGTGGACGCACAGTCCAACCAGACCGTGAATTCCCAGTTGCTGGCCATGCAAATGAGCGAACGTGAGGGCGGCCTGACTTCGATGGAACTGCGCTTCAGCAACTTCGGAACGTTTTCCGACGGCACGGCCAAGCTGGTGTTCGAGGACAACGCGGTGCTGAAGCTGGGCGCGCAGTTGGAGGTGTTCGCCGGCGACCAAACTTCGCCAACTTCAATTTTCAAGGGGACGATTTCGGGGCTCGAGGGTGTCTACTCTCCCGACGATCCTCCGGAGCTGACGGTGCTGGCGGAAGACGGACTCTTCAAGGCGAAGATGAGCCGACGCAGCGCAGTTTACGACAACGTCTCGCCGGCCGACCTGGTGACGAAGATTGCGCAGAAGAATGGGCTTACGGCGCAGGTCAGCGGCCTGACGGGCAACGCCGGCAGACAGGTGCAGCACAACGAATCGGACCTGGCGTTCCTGCGCCGAGTCCTGGCGCGCTACGACGCTGACTTGCAGGTGGTGGGGACGCAAATTCAGGCGGGCGAACGGTCTTCCATCCAGCGCAACCAGGTCGAGATGACGTTGGGGGAGACATTGAAGCGGGCGCGCGTGCTGGCGGACCTGTCTCACCAGGTAACCAAGATTGAGTATGCGGGATGGAACTACCAGCAGGGACAAGACATCAACGCATCCAGTTCGGCGGCTGCACCGGGACCGGGATCGGGCTCCACCGGGCCGCAAATACTCCCAGACGCTCTGGGCGATCGCGCCGAGCAACTGGCCCAGATGTCGGTATCGGACAGTTCCGAGGCGCAGGCTGTGGTCGATGCCGAGTGGCGGCAACGCTGCCGCAAATTCGTCACGCTGCACGGGACCTCGGAAGGCAACGCGGAGTTGCGAGTCGGGACGCACTTAAAGGTGAAGGGCCTGGGGCCGCGCTTCAGCAACACTTACTACGTGGTCGCCACCACGCATCGGTTTGACCAGCACAAAGGCTACGAAACCGACTTTATCGCCGAGTGCTCCTATCTTGGGGGAGGCGCAGCATGAGCCTGCTGCTGCAAGAGCACTCGCTGGCGCTGGTGGGGCCGGGCGCGTACCTGGCGAAGGTGATCAGCGTGCAGGACCCTGACGGTCTGAACCGGGTACAGGTGCGGATCTTCAACATGGACGGCAACACCGACCAGGATGCGCCACTTTGGGCACGAGTCGCGATGCCGTTCGCGGGGGCCAGCAAGGGAGCGTTTCTCTTCCCCGATGTAGGCGACGAAGTGCTGGTGGTGTTTCTGTCGGGCGATGCGCGGTTTCCGGTGGTCATCGGCAGTTTCTGGAACGGGAGCGATGCCGCGCCCGATTCGTTCGGCAGTGCGGTGGACAAATGGACGATCACGGGCAAGAAAGGGACGAAGATCGCCATCGATGAATCGAGCGGACAGGGGGCGGTGAAGTTCTCCACGCCCAACGGTCAAACCGGCACTGTGACCGACGATGGCGGCGGCTCCATCGAGCTGAAGAATGCGGGCGGCAGCTCCATCAAGATTGATTCGCAGGGGATCACCATCAACTCCACGATGAAGGTCAAGATCGTGGCGGCCAGCCAGGTGGAAGTAACCGCCGCCCAAGTCAATGTTACGGCGGCGATATCAAAGTTTTCCGGAATGGTGAAGTGCGACGTGATGCAGGCGACGACGGTGATCGCCAGCGTCTATACGCCGGGGGCGGGCAACGTATGGTAGAGCACGTCGCAGTGATTCGAGGTGTCGGGCTGGAAGGCAGGTTACAAACACGGCCGGCGCTGGTCAGCATGCACGATACGGACTTTCCGGAGCGTTTCTTCGGCGATTTGGGACGGGCGGCGCAGGACCGGGTCTCCAGCGCAGAGGCGACCGGGCGCAGCCGAGACGGGACGATCCATCTGCTGCAGCCGGTGCAGAGACGCATTCAAGTGGCGATGATTAACCTGGCGTGCGAGGCGGTCGGCTATCCGCGGCTGGATCCGCAGCGAATCGTGGGTGCGGGCCTGGTGGTGCGACGGGTAGCCGTCGATCCCGCAGCGCGTATCCATCGGCATGACCTGACTCCCGAAGCATGGATGAAGAATGCAGACGGGAACTTCGGGTGGGTCCGGCTGAAGAACTCGGAGGAGACCCTGGACCCCGATCCGGCGCAGCGGCCTGCGTTATTCAGTGGACAGGCGGAACTTGACCGGATGCTGAGCGCTCACCTGGGGCAAAAGTGGCTGACGGAGTCGTTTACTCCGGCGTTCGTCGCGCCACCGGAAATCGGCGAACGCACGCAGAAGACCATCGTATTCGGGGTCATTCCGACGGCTAGCAGCGAGGTGGCGAGCCAGCCGCCCCCGCCGCCAGACTATAGCGACGGCTCGCTGAAGCAGCAGATCCCGCCGCTATTGCTGGCCGGCGACCACCGCGTGCCGTATGCCGACAACATGGTGACCTACCAATACATGTCTACGGACTACTGCAACAAGAACGGAGCGTCGGACTTCCTGATCTTCGTCAACTTGCTGCAGGTAGTGGCGGTGGAGCTGGGAGCCTTTGACAATACGACGGGTGGCAGCCAGTTGCTGCAGGCCCTGAACCAGCGCCACGTCACGTTCGCTGATGGAAAAAAAACGCGGATCGGAGACTTCCTCGCCCAAGCGAAGAAGGACCTGCTCGACTACGCGGGAACGGGCACCGTGCCGTGTCTGCAGATGCCCACACTCTGGGAGTCTTTCACCAGCGACGATGAAGCCTCTGTGCTGGGGGCGGCGCAACAGTGTCTGCAAGAACGCAGCGCGACGCTGGCGGCCCCGGAGGGCCGCTATCAGGACCACACACGCCTGTACCGGCTGCGGGTGTTCGTGCGGGTGCAGTGCGAGGCAGGGTGTCCGCCGAAAACGATGTGGAGCGAGTACAGCGACCTGTTTGAGATTGCGCCGTGGTACGAGGCCGCGGGCCCGGTCGGACCTCCGGTTCCGCTGCCGCGACCGACGATGGAGTTTCTGAAAGCGGCCAAGCCGAACGTGTCGTTCGTGGTGCCGGACTCGCTCATGAACGCCATCCAGGCGTCCACGCCAACCACGCCCAGCGCGGGCTCGGGCATCGGGCTATCGTGGCTTTGCGGCTTCAACATTCCCATCATCACCATCTGCGCGTTTTTTGTGCTCAACATCTTTCTCTCGCTGTTAAACATCGTCTTTTTCTGGCTGCCGTTCGTGAAGATTTGCATCCCGATACCGAGCGCGGCGGTGCGCAGTGCCGGAGGCGAGTCATGACCGTGCCTTCCCGCGATCCCGTGAGCTGGCCGTACCTGCCGTATCCGAAGGACGGCAAGCTGAGCTATCCCGGGCTGGAAAAGAGCGTGCGCGACGCGATCCGTATCATCCTCACCACGAGGCAGGGTGAGCAGTTGATGCGGCCGCAGTTTGGCGCAGGCTTGCAGAACTTTCTGGACGAGGGGAATACGGTCTCCACCCGACGCCGCATTCAGGCAGCCATTCTGGAGAGCCTGAAAAATTACGAGACCCGGGCCGTGTTCGATCGCGTCGATGTGGATCCAGTGGACGGCGCACCGGGACAGATCCATGTGCAGATTTTCTACCGGCTATTGCGCACCGGTGTAGCGCAGCAGACCGGGTTGAGCATGCAGGTGTCCTGATGCCATTGCAACCACCAGCCCTGGATGATCGGTCGTTTGAAGACCTGTTGCAGGAGTTGCTCGCCAGCATTCCTGCGCATACTCCCGAGTGGAGCGCTCCGCAGCAGGGTGATCCGGGACGGACGCTCCTGGAACTGTTTGCGTGGCTGGGCGACGCCCTGCTGTATCGCGCGAACCTGATTCCGGAAAAACAGCGGCTCACGTTTCTGAGACTGCTCGGCATGCCGCTGCAAGCGGCAGCCGCAGCCCGTGGAATCGTGGCGCTGACGGGCGATCCGGCAGGTACGTCGGTGCTGTCGCTGGCCCCGGGAGCAACCCTGGCCGGAGCAGTGCCGTTCGAATCGTTGGCCGGGATGGACCTGTTGCCCGTCGTGGGACAGGTCTATCGCAAAGCGCCCATCACCGATCCGCAGCAGCAGGCCGACGCGATGCCCCTGTTGACCGGATTGCAGTCGCTCTACAAACTGGGCTCGCGGCCAACCGGCTATTACACGCAGCAGGCGTTTGGCAACGACCTGGCTGACGCGAAAGGAATCGACCTGGTTCACGACACGCTCGACCAGTCGTTGTGGATCGCCCTGCTGGCACCCAAGCCCGGCCAGAACCAGGCAGTGACGGATGCCATTGGCGGCAAGGATGCGGTGCAAAGGTTGCTGAATGTGGGATTCGTGCCGGCACTGCAATTACCCGATCCGTTTGCGGATGTGGGGCCGCGCGCTGCCGTTCTGCATAGCTGGCAGCTCAGCCTAATCAGCGGTGCGGACAACACGCCCCGCTTCGACAACCTGACGGTTTTCGACGATACGACCCAGGGCCTGACGCGGCCGGGCGTGATCCGTTTGGCGCTGCCGCCGGCCGAGGTAATCGGAGCGCCGTCGAACGATGTGGCGACTGACGCCCGCGCAGGAGTCGGGCCGAAGCCTCCGCGCATCGACGATGTTGACACGCAGCAGCGGTTGATCACGTGGGTGCGCTTGAAGGCAGGCGGGCCGGTCACGGTGAGTTGGCTGGGGATTAATGCCGTTGAAATCGACCAGCGAACCACCAGCCAAGCCATCGTGCTGGGAGTGAGCGATGGCAGCGCCAATCAGCAATTCGCGTTGCCCATGACGCAGATTGACGTGACCAGTTTCAAGCTCGACGTGGACATGCCCAGCCTGGGGCCGCAGCTGTGGCAGCGGGTGGACGACCTGGGGGTCCTGCCGGGTGCAGTCCCGGCCTACACACTGGATCCCGAGGCCGGGCTGGTGTCGTTCGGCGACAACTTGCATGGCATGATTCCGCCGGTGGGACGCCGGGTGCGGGTGCGCTCCATGCGGAGCGGCGGAGGGATGGCCGGTAATTTGTCACCGGGGACGCTGAGTGCGATCTCGGCCAACGATCAGGCCGGTAATTTGATCACGCAGAAGATCAGCGTGAAGCAGCCCATCGCCACCAGCGGAGGCGCGGACGCAGAGTCGCTGGACGCAGGGCAGAAGAGGATTCCAGCATGGTTGCGGCACCGCGACCGCGCGGTCACCGCCGACGATTATCGCAGCCTGGCCGAGAGCATACCCGGAGCCGGGATAGGACGGGTGGAGGTGCTGCCCCTGTTCAAGCCGCAAACACGAACGCCGGATGTGCCGGGGGTGGTGTCCGTGATGGTCATTCCGGAGAAGGATGGCGTACACCCGCCGTGCCCGCGGGCCGTCCGACCGCTGCTGGAGACTGCGTTCGCGTTCCTGAACCCACGAAAACCCGTAGCCGCGGAGATGTATGTCATTGGCACTGAATACGTCGGCATCGGCCTGGCCGTGGCGGTCGAGGTGCTGGCCGGGTTCGACATGCGCGTGGTGAGTCAGCAAGTGGAAGACGCTTTGCGCCGCTACCTGTGGCCCCTGCAACCCGGCGGTACGCTGCAAACCGGCTGGCCGTTGGGACGTACGGTGCGCAGCCTCGAGTTGGAAGTGGTGGTGAGCCAGGTGCCGGGCGTGGTGGAGGTGAACGGAGTGCAACTGTTCCGCTACCAAGCCGACCGCACGTATATAGCAGTGGGAGGTAGCTCGACTGCACAGCAGGAGATCACGCTGCAGGAGTATCAGCTTCCCGAACTTCTCAAATTGGTAGTGACAGCCGGGCCGGATGGTTCCGGCGTGTCGCCGGCGACCAACCTTGAGCCGGAGCCTGACCCGGCGGAAGGCGTCGCGGTGCCGGTCGTTCCGAGGGTGTGCTGATGGATAGCAACGGACTGCGCTTCTGGATGATGTCGTCGCAGGAGGACTGGCGACTCATGGAGCCAGCGCCGGACAATCAGTTTGCCGGTCTGGCTTATTGCGCCAGCCGGAAGCGATTGCATCTGCGCAGCACGCCGGATGCCCCTCCCAATGCGGAAGACCAGAGCAAAGCTACGGAGCTGCTGAATGCGGTGCCGTTTGCGCGCGATCCCTACGGGACTTACGCCCGCTGGGACGCCAGTTCCGGACATGTCATGGCGGGAGGGAGCGGCTCCGGTGAGGTGCCAATCTACACTCCTCCGGCCGGTAGCATGATCACCGACCTGGCACTTGGGTACGACGGCGTTCTGTATGTCGCCGTCGGCGAACAGCTCATTCTGGTCGATCGCCTCGGCCGCTGGAGCAATTTCACCTTTCCGAAATCGGGAGTGGACTTCAAGGCCTGGCGCCTGGCGGCGCATCCTTCAGGGGGAGTCATCGTCCTTGACCGCGACAACCGCAAATTACTCCGACTGCAGGGGCTGCCCTTGCCGGATCTGCCGTCACTGCCGTATTCGCCGAACGTGCTGCGGCCCTGCGATGATAATCCCGACCCGCCACGGGTTGCGGCCACGCTGACCTTGCCCGCCGATGAGACCTTTGTAGCGGTAGCGGGTGACGGGGCCGGCAAGTTTGCATTGCTGTCGTGGTACCGGGACAAGACAAATCTAGACGCTGTCCAGCTGCGGACCTTCACCTCGCTGGTGGACTTCGACGCGAGTTGGACCCTGGCCGGCGTGAAGTTTCCCTATTCGATGGCGTGGCTGGAAGGGGAGAAGATTGCGCTGCTGGGTTCGCAGAACAAGAAAGCGTTTGTCTATTCGCTCGATCCTTCCGCAGGCGCTTTGCCGACAACCGGCGACACGTTTGTTCTTTCCACGGCGAATGCAGGCCCGTTCGCGCACGGCTTTTCCCAACCGCCGTACTACAACGACGGCACGGAATTGTGGCCGCTGCTGCCGCTCTCCATCAACTCCCTGGCGCGCTCGGGCCGAGCGAGCAATCGGATGCGGATTGACGGCGGCACGGCGCGCGGCGTGTGGCACCGGCTTTATCTGGAAGCTTCGCTGCCACAGCGATGCGGAGCGGTGGTGTGGCTGGCGGCGGCGAATGATCCGGCCAAACTGGACGATCCCGGAACGAAGTGGTTTCCGCACCTGTTCGGAGACGTGGACACGCCTGCGGGGTATGTCGATGTACCGCGCGCCGTGTGGCAACGGGTGCCGAGCGAAGTACCGTTCGATGCCGGACTGCTCACCGAGAAACCCGAAAAAGATCGCAAGGGACTTTTCATGGTGCTGGCGCAGCGGGCGGGCGTCGCGGTGCGCGCTCTGCGAGGCCGCTATCTCGGAGTGAATATTGAACTGACGGGCGACGGCCGCTCCACGCCGGAGATTGCCGCCCTGCGCATCTACGGTCCCCGATTTTCATACGTGGAGCAGTATCTGCCGGAACTCTACCGGGAGAACACGATTGGTCCCGAGGCCGACACGGACGGCGCAAGCACGCGTCCGGATTTCTTCGAACGCTTCGTGGACATTTTTGAAGGCCCAATGACGCAGATGGAGGACCGCGTAGCCGCAGCGTATCGGCTTTGTCATCCGGACTCCGTACCTGACAGCGGGCTGGACTGGCTAGGCTCCTGGATCGGGGTGGACCCATCTCCATTGCCGGCGGGGCGGCGCCGTGCCCGCCTGACGGAGACGCCCAAGTTGTACAGGGAGCGGGGCACGGTGAAGGGCATTGCGGACGCCATCGATGTCGATAGCGGCGGACTGTGCCAGCGGGGCGCGGTCATCGTGCTGGAGGACTACCGACTGCGGCACACCTTTGCCACCATCCTGGGCGCCGACCTGAGCATCACGGACGACCCGCTTTTGCCGGGCTACTGGGAGAGCGCGAACTCGTTCGTGGGCGACACGCTGTTTCTCGGCGAGGAACACCGCAAGGAGTTCCTGGCGCTTTACTCGGACGCGATTCGGACGGCCAGCGAAGAGCGGGCAGTGCAGACGTTCTTCGACAAGCTGGCCAATCGCATGACGGTGTTCGTGCACGATCAGGTGGAGCCTGTGGACATGCAAATGGTGAAGCGGACGGTGGAGCGGGAGAAACCCGCCCATGTCGCCGTTAGCTATATGCGCGCATCGCAACCGTTCCTGGTGGGTATGGCGTCGCTGCTAGGCGTGAACTCCTACCTGGCTCCGCCGCCACCGAAGGAAACCGCACGGGTCGACGCGAGCAGCATCGGGCGCCATGCGTTTATCGCACATCTCCCCAGCCTCGACCCGCGGCTCGACAACGCCGATGCGGTGGAAGAGTTCGCCAGCCCAATTGCGCGCATCGCCGGACCGCCGGCCGTGCCCGAGGGCCAGAACATTATTCTGGACGGCAGCAACTCCACCGCACCGGCATCCCACAAAATCATCAACTACCGCTGGGCCGTAAGTGAAGGGCCCAGCTAACGGAGACCAAGTCATGGGACAAGTGAAATCGAGCCAGATCCAAGCCGGACCGCAGAACACGACCGACCCGCAACTGGTAGTCGTTGCCGATACCGCGGGCCCGCTCAAGCCGGGCAAATACACCTTCACGCTAGTGGTCACCGACGACTTGGGCCAGACCAGTGCGCCGGCGACATTTGGGGTGGAGGTGCGCACAGCCCCCGTGGTGAAGCTCACGGGGCCGGCGGTGGTGGCCCTCAACCAGGACATCACGCTGAACGCCACGGTCCAAAGCACCGGAACCATCAAGACGTTCACCTGGAGTGTGAAGTGAGATGCCGCCGCCTCCACCGGTCATTTTGAAGCCAGGCGACCCACCGGCGCGGACGGCGCAGCCGACCATCACCGTCGCCGCTTTGAAGAAGGCGGGGGACTTCACGTTTTCGGTGGTGGTAACCGACGACGCCGGGCTGGTGGGCACGGCCCAGTTCAAGGTCACAGTTAAGCCAGGTTAGGGGAGCAAACGAACATGGCGAGTAATTCCGATCCGTTGTCCTCACGCGTCGATCCGTTGCGGGTCTACTACGCGACCGGACGAATGCTGGGGGTGGACGACTTCCAGGCGGAGCAGACGTATCATCGCGGACGTCTGGCACGCGTGCTGGGCACAGCCCTGGGAAGCGGGACGATCTCCGGTCTCAATGTGCAGACCAACGGGGCAGCCGCGGCCGCCGATCTCGAATTGCAAGTTACAGCGGGATTGGCCATCGACCGGGGAGGGCGACTGATCGACGTGCCGTACCCCGTCTGCATCCGGCTTGACAAGTATCTCAAGCAAGACGCGAACCAGAAAAAACTGGTGGATGCATTCAAGGCAGGCTTTCTTGTGGCCGATGTGTTCGTGTCTTTTGTGGCATGTGATCGCGGCAAGACGCCGTCGTTCGCGACCCAGGACGATTACGACGCCACCGATGCATTCGTGACCAACCGTCTGCTGGATTCCTTTGCCATGCTGCTGGTCCTGCGAACCGACCCGAATCCCAAACTACCGGTGGACGGCTGGCAGAGCGCAATTCCGCTCGGGCCAGCGACGGGGGACCAATCGGCCAACCTGAAAGCGCTGAAGCAGGCGATTCTCACCGGCAAGGATGCGCCGTCGGCGACGTTCCCGGAGTACCCAGAGGACCCGCGATTCGACCGGACCTCGGTGTTTCTAGCGCGGGTCAAGATTCCTGCCACGCAGGCGGGAGCGGGAGCGACGCCGACGTATGACCTGAGCAAGTTCACCAACGACAGCATCGACAATCTGTCCCGCCTGTTTCTCTATCCGGGCGCGCTGTTGGCGCGCTGGTCGGGACTGACGACTGGAGGCGTATAGCACATGGCCACCCAATTCACTGCCGGCTCCAACCGCATCGCGCTTTCCAACAGCCAGGTGCAGACGTTCACGGAGAGCGGCGCGCTGGTGCTCGACACCCGCCGCCGCCGGCCGTTGTACTTCGACGGTCGATTTCTCGCAGCCCGCGATCTGGTGCGGGAGCAAGACTACTTCCTGCAGCGGCAAGCCGACCTCGGCCGCAGCGCAGGATTTGGGATTGTGCACGGGCTAACGGTTCAGCAGCTCACCGCGGTCGACCCGGTCAGGAAAGTGATGGCGAGGGTGGCGGATGGCATAACTATTTCCAGCGGGCAGGGGGTCACGCCCAGCGGTGAGCTGGTCCTTCTGCCCGAGGACCTGAACATCTCGCTCGGGAACTTGCCGGAAGAACAGAAGCTCGATGTGCGCTTTGGATTGGGAGAGGTGCCCCTGCCGCCGCGGCGCACACGTAGCGGTTTATACGTACTGGCACTCCGAGCGGTGGAATTCACCGCCAACCCGATCGCGTCGTATCCGACCTCGATTCACGGGTCGCGGCAGACACACGACGGCGACGTAGTGGAGGCGACGGCGGTCGCGCTGGTTCCCTACCCCGACCCAGGAACGAACTACGAGCCCAGCCAACGGCGCTCCGCGCTGGCCTGGCAGGTCTTCAGCGGCAGCACCGTCGTGAAATCGAAGCTGAACGATTCCCTGCTGCCACTGGCGATCGTGAGCTTGCAACGGGGTGTGATCGAGTGGCTGGACCAGTGGCTGGTTCGACGGGAAGTTTCGGCAGACTATGCCGGACCGCAGTTCGGGCTGACGGACCGGGCGACGCAGACTGCATTCCTGCAGCAATACGACCAGCAACTGCGGGAGATCGTGGAGCAGCGTGGCCAGTCGGGGCTGACACCGAACTTCGCCGCGACGCAATTCTTTCGGCTACTGCCGCCGGTGGGGCGGTTGCCCATCCAGACCATCAATTTTCAGGCGGGGACGCAGAGTTTCTTTCCGGCGCATCTGGATGTGCGGCTGTCCATCATCCCGGACGACGAACTGCCCGCCCTGTTCGACGACGGTCGGAATTTGCCTCCGCTCGACCTGACACTCCGGCCGGATGATTACTCGCAGTTGTCGGTGTTCACCCTGGTTCCCGTGCCACGCGCCGACTTTGCCGCGCTGATGAACGCGCTCAAGCCCAGAGAACTGCAGCCGGCGGTGCCGCAAATCGTCAGTTTCCGGCGGCCCATCGAGCTGCTGCAGATTTACCGTCAGGGACTGCCGACGGTGTCGCCTGCCGTGGTGGAGAACGCCAACTGGAAGCAAGCGGTAGGCAACAACCACTTCGCTTTCTACACGCGACGCCGCAGTGCGCCGCAATTCGTTGATTTCACCAACGCCTGAAGGGACCGAGCACCATGAGCACCAGACGAGTGACAACTCCGGCACCGGGTGAAAGCCTGGTAAATATCGAGCCGGCACTGCTGCAACAGGTCAGCGGGGTGTGGCGGCACCGCATGTCGCTCTACACCGGACGCACCCTCAGCGACAGCGCGCTTTCGGCGGAACAGCGTTATCGCTCGGGCCGAATGGTGACGCTGGCACAGCTCGTCACGCCTGGGGTTGGTGCCGGGCTCGACTCGCACATCGACGACAGCGGCAATGTTCGCGTGGGCGCCGGGTACGGCTTCACGGCGCTGGGTGAAGACGTCACTCTGCTTCGGGAACTCAACGCGACCTTGGATCAGCTGCCAGTAATCAACCCCATCACGGGGGGGCCGCTGACTACGGGCGAAGCAATCAAAACCCTGGCGGACACCAAGAATGACGCCAGCGTCAAGGGCGGAATCTACGTGCTTCTTTTGCTTCCGGTCACCGGCAAAGCCACCGGAGAGGAGATCGATAAGAACCGCGGCCCGAACGAGATCAGCGGGACCCTCGACAGCTCCTGTCTCCGCGATCCTGAGGACTACGCCTTCGAAGACTGGGAGCTGGTGGACGGGACGCAGTTGGTGCTGGCCTCGTGGCCGGACATGCCGGCGAGCCTCAGTTTGCCCGATCCGAATCCGGCGAGCACCTGGCGCAACCGGATCGCTTACACCATTTTTAATGCTGAGATGCAGCTGGGACGCGATGAATATCTGCCGTGGCAAGGCTTAGGTGTGGCCTTGGCCCTCATTGGCTTCGATGCAACATGGAAGACGTTGTTCTTCGACCGCAATGCCGTCTTGCGCAGCGGCGGCCATGCCCGCCACTCCCAACTGCTGAGCCAGGGTGATGGCTACGTGCAGGTCTCGCGCAATACGGCCGAGGCCCGTCTATTACAGCTGATGGAGCAGAATGCGCAGATCGCATCGCAGGCGGACTTTGCCGTGTATCCGAACCTGCCGCCTACCGCCATTCTGCCGGCGGCGTCGCTGCAACTGGTGAAGCGGCAGAACAACTGGTTCCCCAAGAATTGGAAGCTGCATGTCGCCCCCATCCACGCGGAGGAGGTGGAGACCGCGCTGCGCTCGCAGATGTTTGCCGCTCCGTTCGACCTCTCGCAAGCAGAGGAAGCCGACATCCTGCTGCCGCTCACCGACGACGTGTACGATCCCAACGTTCTGGTGGTCGAGAGCCTGGCGCAAGTGTTCAAGGACGAACTGAAGAAAGCCACCGGGGCGCGAGACCAGGCGGTGCAGCACCGCTTCTTCCTGCAGACGGAGGGCAATGCACTGCTGAAGGCACAGGGCAAGGCCTCCATCGACACCAATGCGGGATTGACCGACGACGAAAGGAATGCCGTCAAGACGCCGTTTACGCCGCCGGCCGACGGATCGGAAGCGAATGGCACGCTGCGAAACGCGGATGGTTCGGTGCAGTCCGCCGACGTGAAGGCGCTCATCGACGCCGCCGGCGCCTCGCCCTACACACTGCAGGTGAACAGCAAGCCCCTGCCTCTATTCTCGAAAGACGATCTGAGCACTCTGACCGACCACGGGGTGCAGGCCTTTATTGACCGCATCAACGCGCGCATCAATAAGATTGACGATCTGCTGAACATCAATTATCTGCAGACCCAGACCAACATTTACCGCTATCGCACGAATGTGTTGCACGCCAGCGACGCCTCGCGGCTGGTGACGTCGCCCATCATCGCCAACATTGCGCAGCGCGAGAGCGCGATGGCCACCGCCGAGGACCTCAGCGCCTATCTCAAGTCCATCGCACCGGCCGAACCAGCGGGCCCACCTCCATCCGGTACGGGGGCGCCGACGCCCGCACCCGCCGCTGGTGGGCCAGCCGCGCCAGCAGGGCCAACCAAGCCTGCGGGCCCAGTTCGGGTTGCGCTGCCAGCTTCCTCCATGTTCAGTTTGCGCGTGGGCAGCAACGTGAACGTCATGAAGGCTATGACCCACGTTTCCGCCGAACCGGCACCCGTCCCGGCAACCATCATCGGAAAGCCCATAGCTCCGCCCACGGCAACCGTGCGTCCACTGGCCAGCACCCTGACCCTTCCGTTGCACCTCTCTGCGGGTCCCGCCATCACCCCGCGCACGCAAGTGGAGGCCAGTGCAGCCACCATTTCAGCACTTCCGTCCAAGGCGATACTCCCGACCGCAAAGGACATCGCCGCCCAGCTTCCGATTAGCGGAGTGCCTTTCAACCTGCGCACCTTGAGCATCGCCGAACGGCTCAAACCTTCACCCTCAGACGAAGCCTTGTTGTACTCGTTGTCGGCGCGCACAAGTTTTCTGGATGCTGTGCTGGCTGACGACTTTGGGATCAGTGTTGACGATCTCGAGATCCTGATCACCGAGTTAACACCGGACCCAAATGACGCTAAGACCCTCAAGTTCCAACCGGTTGCTCATTCTCTGGCTGAAATCAAGGCGGCGCGCGACAAGCACTACGCAAATATTGAACAGGCAGGCTTGGCCACCGATCGGGACGAGTCGGCAGTTTTCTCTGCCGGCATCACCACTCTCGAGCACCACACACTTCTGCTGCGAGCCGTAGAGGGGCGCATAGCGCTGTACCGTCAGTTTCTGTCACTGGCCGCGCAGGCGCTATCAAACATCCAGAAGTTCACTGCCCAAGTGCTGACAGCACTTAAACAGGTGGAGAACCAACTGGCGCAGGCCCGCGCCGACTTTATTCTGGTCACCGGGCTGGTCAACGACGAGCTCGCTCGCATCCAGGCGGTGAACGACCGCCGCAATGCGGTGCTGGGCAACGTGCCCTTCGTTGTGCTGATGCGGAGGCGCACTCTCGAAGTCGAGGCCGATGTGCCCTCCCGCCAACTGGTCCCCGCAAGCGTCGAGAGCCCGGTCCCTGCGGCGCTGCAGTCCACGGCGATTGTGCCTCCCGAGTTGCGCGAGTTGTCGAGCCTGTTGCGGGAGGCGCCGCTGTCGTGGATTCCGGCGATCGAAGCCCATCTGTCACGTCTGGAACAGCCGCGTTATTTCCTCGACATCGCACAACACATGCAGGTGCGGGCGTACACCCGAGTCCAGCTCCCCGCGGCGGATTCCTCGGCCACCTCGCACCCCGGGCCGTATGGGCCGCCCATCGCGGATGTCTTTCACTCGCAGCAGGCTGCGATGCTCAGCATCATGCAGCAGCGGGCCAACTACAGCATCGCACCGCTGTTGGAGATGAGTTGGTCAGCGCAGAAGGCGGAAATCTTCCGCGTCGCCGCCGTCAATGACCTGTTGGCGGCGGAGAGCGTCCACCTGGAGATCAGCCGTGAAATCGCCGCGCTGGTAGACAACGTCTCCAAGATTGCCACGGCCCTCTACATCCGGGTGAGCGCAACCCTGCCGGCGGAACGGCTGCAATGGGCCGAATATCTCCGCGGAGCGGGGCGGCACGCAAGTCTACGCTACCTCTCGGTGCTGCCCGGATGGCAGAACCAGGATTACATCGGGCGGCAACAGATGCAGTTGCTGGTGGACTGGCTCTTCGGCCAGATCAACCTCGGCTTGGTGGACGCGGTCGCCTACATGAGCGACCTGGTGCGGACAGGAGTGCTGTTGGCCAGCCACGCCCCGGTTAACGACATTATCGCGGGTGAGGTAGCGGTGCGCACCAAGCCCGTGATTGGAGGGCTGGTTCCGCTCACTTCCAATTCGTCGCGAGTCGCCCGCGGGATGAGTGTAATGCTTTACCAAGGTGACACCCTGTTGGCCCGCGGAGTAGTGCACGACATGGATTCCAACCAGTCGTACGCTCAAATCAGCCAGGTCTACCGTGAGGACTTGCATCTCGAAACTTCAGCGCAGGCGCACTTCCTCAACGACCATCCTGAGAAGATGCTGACCACCAAAGCGTCGCTGGCCAAGCGATGAGGAGTGGCGAATAAGGCCGTTAGCGTGAGTGCGATTTCCAATCCGGCAGGCCACGGCCCGAGCCCGAGGCACGTGCGGCGATTGCGCATGCGCGTCCCCGATGGTTCATGGCGGCTGCGCGTCGAGAGCCTGCTGGAAGAGGCGCTACGCCTCACCACGCTGCCCGGCGAAGACGAGGGACGGGTGTATTTCTTCCGGCAGCTGCGCTTGCCTGGGCTCGACCCTCGGGACTCTCCGATGCAGTGGATCGTGCGCTGTTCGCAGCACCTGCTGGCTCTGAGTCATACATCGGAGTACGGGTGTACTGCTACTGCCCGAAACTCGCCCGCGATTTACTTTCACCACCAAAATGAGCCCCGGCGGCGGCTCCTGGCACGAATGCTGGCGGGCGAAAACCCTCAGGAGTGGTACTGGCCGCTGGCAACGGGTGTAGCCGGCGAGCTGCCTCCAGAGTTGCGCCTGGAACAGGTTCTCGAGCAGTGGCGCGTACAACCAGCCGGATGGGCCGGTGTCGCACGTGAACTCATCCCCGCGCTCGACGCGAGGATGGCGCAGTCCCTGGTTGAGAAGCTTCGGCCTGCCGCCGCATCACGCTGGCTGGCGGCACTGCGGTGCGCGGGTGGGGAGCTGCGGGGTGGCGTGGCGCCACCGCTGCTGCGCACCCACGCCCGGCTGCTGGTGAGCGCGGTCCGCGCGCCTCTCGCCGAATGCGATCCGCGCCTGCTGTTCTTCGCGGTGCTGGCAGTGCTGGACGCTGCTCCCGCGGCGCCACAGGAAGCCTCACTTCTGGCGCTCGCAACAGGGGTCTTGCGACAGAGCAGTGCTCCAGCAATACCAATGAGGGACGTGCGCGGTCGCCTGCATCGGGCGACATCGTGGAACGTCCCGCGCGCCGTTGAGGCAGAGATTACGCCGCCCGACGCAAACCGCGAGTTGGCGGGTACAGCCAGCGGCTCCGCTGCCTTCGCGGCCGGGCCCGACGCGGTGGTCGAGCATCGCACCCGCTTCGCCGGCCTCTACTTCCTTCTTCATGCATTGCGTCACGCCGGAATAGCAGAGGCGCTGGAGCAGAATCCGCAGCTCGTTCACTCGCACTTCGTCTCGCGAGTGCTGTTACGTCTGGCGGTTTACGCCGGTGTCGGGGATGACGATCCGATCCTGTGGCCGCTGCTGGAAGACCTCCCGGAGCGACCTACGGAATCCGATGACGCTGTCGTCATGCCCGCCAACCTGCCCCGGTTGCAACGCTTGCGACCGCGCGCACAACTGACAGAGCGGCTCTGGTCGGTGGCGGTCCGCCGCTGGTGCCGGCGGCAGGTCCGCATGCCAATGAGCGAGATTGTTGGCCGGCCCGGCCGCATTTTCACAAGTGCGACCAATATCGAAATCACCATGCCGATGGCGACCGTTGATCTTAGCATTCGCCGCGCGGGCCTTGACCTCGATCCGGGATACGTCCCCTGGTTCGGGCGGGTGCTCCACTTCCACTACCACGTCGAGGCGCAATCATGAAACACCGATCAGCGCCCGCGATGGTCCCAGACATTCTTGATTTCGCGCTGGCCGGACTCGCGCAAGCCACAGTCGAATGCTCCGCCATGGACGCTGGAGTGCGCCAGCTTCTGCAGGCCCGCCGCATTTCCGTGGAGGAACTCGGCCGGCCCCTCCTGACGGCATTTCAGGACACGCTGCGCGAAGCGCAGCCACACGACTACGCCCTGATCAACCTGGCGGACCAATTCGGGCTGACGCTGGTTGAGGTCCTTTGCCTGCGGCTCGTCATGATCGCAGAAGAAGACCTACAGGTGGGTCATGCCATCGCGCAAGCCCAGGCTCCCATCGCAGGTCATCGCCCCACGGTGGGGCTGCTGGCGCGCGCCTTTGGGGAGAGCCTGGGCGTACGCGCGGTGCAGGTCATCGGCCACGGGTCCGCTGTTCGCCACGGCATCCTGCGAATTTCCGCGGAAGATGCGCCGCTAGCGGAACGCCAGCTTTCCATTCCGCTGCCGATCTCACTGGCGCTGCAGGGTGTAGTTGCCCCCTGGCCGGGAGCGCGGCCGCTGGAGGCAAGGCTGGCAATTCCGCTCGGCTCCGGGCCCGACGCGCGCATCGAGGCGCTGGCACGCCAACTCCACGAAGCCAACCAGCCGGAAGTGATCGCCATCCGCTCCGGCGAGCCACTCGAGGCGCATGCTGCGCTGGCACAACTCTGCACGGCGCTCGGCCGGCCCGGCTGGATCATCGAGGGTGAGGTGACTGACGGCCTGGGGGCGTGGTTGTACGTACAAGGATCCGTGCCCGTGTTCCAACTGCAACTGGCTCCCGGCGAACGCCGTGCCGCACCGCGAATAGCGGGATTTCCCGGTCACACGTTGGTCCAGGCGAGCATCGACGGCGAGTTTGAGTCTGACGGCCGCCGCGTCACCGACTGGCGTATTCCCATCCCGAGCCGTCAGCAGCGCGCCCTGCTCTGGGAATACCACGTGTCGAGTTCGCTGGCGCGCAAGCTGGCTGACGAGCACCGCCACTCCGCGGCGCGAATTGCTACGCTCGGACGCGAAGCCCGATTCGAGAAGGGTGGCGATGGTGAGTTGTCGCTGGCGGATGTACAGGCTGCCGCGCGAAAGGCGCCAAGCGGCCTGAGCGCCCTGGCGGAACTTGTGGCCGACGAGGTTTCCGATCCGGCCCTGGTCGTTCCCGCCCTTTTGAAACAGGACCTCGAGGACTTCGTGGAGCGCTGCCGCCGCCGCGACGGCCTGGTGGAGGGCTTTGGTCCGGCGCTGCAGGCGCGCTACCGTCCCGGCGTGCGCGCCCTGCTGGTTGGGCCTACCGGCACCGGCAAGACGCTGGCTGCCAGCTGGATCGCCACCCGCCTCCGCCTACCGCTGTTTCGCGTCGACCTGTCGGCGGTTACCTCGAAGTACATTGGCGACACGGAAAAGAACCTCAGCCAACTTCTCAGCCGTGCTGAGGAGAGCGAAGTGGTACTGCTGTTCGACGAGGCCGACTCGCTCTTTGGCAAGCGGACCGAGGTGCGCGACGCGCACGACCGCTTTGCCAACGCGCAAACCAACTTCTTGCTGCAACGGCTGGAGAACTATGACGGCATCGTACTGCTCACCTCGAACTCGCGGACGCGTTTCGACTCCGCCTTCGCGCGGCGGCTCGACCTGATCCTGGAGTTCGCCGCCCCCAACGCCGAGGAACGCCGGGCACTCTGGCAGGCCCACCTCGGCGACGCTCACACTCTCCGTCCCGGTGACATGAACCGCATCGCCATGGCGGCGGAGATCTCCGGCGGGCAGATCCGTAGCGCCCTACTCTCGGCAGCCATCCACGCCGCGCGGCATGACGGGCCCATTCGCTTGAACGACGTCATCCACGGATTGCAGGCGGAATATCGCAAGATGGGGCGGCAGCTTCCGGAACAGCTTCGCATTCCGGCGACAGGTGTGTCTTGAGGACCGCGGCCGTAGTGGCCAAGCCGGAGCCCAAGGCTGCGCCGCCGCGTAGTGCCCCGCCCGCACCCAAGCCGACCGTGGTCGCGAATCCCCAAGCGGCAGCCGCGCTGCCTGAGTTCGCGAAGCAGTCGCCTCCGCCCTCTTGGCACACTGCGGCTCGTGGACCAGCCCCAAAACCTGAACTCGCTCCGCCCATACAGCGGCCCTCCGCTCCAGCCAAGCCCACCGCAAGTGAAGCCGTGCGCCAGCCGCCGGGAATCACGCTGCTTCCTCCACTATCGCAACCGGCGATGGCAGCAGTTCGCGCCGGCGCCCGCCTCCCTTCGCCCCCGACGCTGCGGGGCAACATCCAGACGGCCAACGCACGGCCGGGAATGCCTCGGTTTCGTGGTCTGGCTGCCCGGTCTCCGATTGAGGGCGGCGGCGAACCCTTGGCGCCGCCGGTCAAGCACGCGCTCGAGGCCAGCCTCGGCGTCGACCTCGACTCCGTGCGGGTCCATTATGACGGGCACGCCCACACCGTAACTGAGACCCTGGGGGCGCGCGCCTTCGCCTATGGAAACCACATTTTTCTAGGTGCCGGCGAGAGCAAACACGATCTTGCGCTGCTCGCCCACGAAACCGCCCACGTGGTGCAACAGCAGAGCGTGGCCGCGATTCAGTTGTCCAGCGTCGCACGCAGCGATGCTTATGAGCGCGAGGCCGATCGCGCTGCCTCGGCAGTCGTCCGGGGAGACACCTATTCCGTCACAGAGCGCGTGAGCAAGCCCAAAGTGCAGCGCTCTCTGCTCGGCCGCCTGCTCGACAAGCTGGCCAACTGGGCTTACAACATTCCGGGATTCCGCCTGCTGTGCGTCATCATCGGCAAGAACCCGATCAACATGGAGGATGTTGACCGCAGCGCGGCCAATATCCTGCGCGGGCTCGTCGAGCTCATGCCCGGCGGCCACCTTATCGAGGAGGCCCTCGACAAGTACGGCGTCTTCGAAAAGCTGGGCGGCTGGCTGGAACAGCAAGTCGCCCGGATGGTCTCCATCGGCCACGCCATCAAGGCGGATTGGGACGCCTTCGTGGACGACCTCGACTGGACCGACATCCGGCACCCGGGCAAGGTCTTTGACGACGCCGTCGGGGTCTTCACCCGCGCCATCTCTCGCGTTGCCCGCTTCGCCGCCGACGTCGCCACAGACATCATCAAGTTCATCAAAGACGCCATTCTGATGCCGCTGGCCAAGCTGGCTGAGGGCACCCGCGGCTGGGACCTTTTGATTGCCGTTCTGGGCAAGAACCCCATCACCGGTGAAACTGTGCCGCGCACCGCCGAAACCCTCATCGGCGGGTTCATGAAGCTGATCGGGCAGGAAGAAGTCTGGGAGAACATCAAGAAAGCCAATGCGCTGGCGCGCTCCTGGGCGTGGTTTCAGGGCGCAGTCACAGGGCTGCTCGGCTTCGTATCGCGAATCCCCTCTTTATTTATTGACGCACTGAAGTCGCTCACCCTGGAAGACATCCTGGTCCTCCCCAAGGCGTTCATCAAAGTTGGCAGAGTGTTTGTCGGCTTCCTGGGCGATTTCATCTCCTGGGCGGGCGAGCAGGTCTGGACGCTTCTGCAGATCATCTTTGAAGTCGTGGCGCCGTCGGTGATGCCGTACCTCAAGAAAGCTGCGGCCGCCTTCCGCACCATCCTCAAGAACCCCGGAGCCTTCGTGGGAAACCTGGTAAAGGCCGCGAAGCAGGGGTTCATGCAGTTTGCTTCCAAGTTCCTCGAGTACTTGAAGGCGGCACTGATCGGGTGGCTCACCGGAACGCTCGAAGGCGCCAACATTTACATTCCGCAGGCCTTCACCTTCATGGAGATCATCAAGTTTGTGCTCTCCGTGCTGGGGCTGACGTGGCAAAACATCCGCCAGAAGCTGGTGAAAGTGATCGGCGAGACCGCGGTAAAAGCGCTGGAGGCCGGGTTCGACATCGTGGTCACGCTGGTCACCAAGGGGCCCGCGGCAGCGTGGGAGAAGATTCAGGAAGGCATCACCAATCTGAAAGAGATGGTGATCGATGGAGTCATGAGCTTCGTGAAAGACCGCATCGTGCAGGCGGCCATCACCAAGCTGCTCAGCATGCTGAGCCCCGCCGGGGCTTTTATCCAGGCCATCATCGCCATCTACAACACCATCATGTTCTTTGTAGAGCGGCTGAGGCAGATCGCCCAGGTAGTGGCTGCCTTCATCGACTCCATCTCCGCCATCGCCAACGGCGTCATTACCGCCGCCGCCAGCAAAGTGGAAACCACGCTCGGCGGCCTGTTGACCCTGGTCGTCAGCTTCCTCGCCCGGTTGGTCGGCCTGGGCAAGGTCAGCGACGCCGTCAAGGACATCATCAACAAAGTCCGCGATCCCATCGACAAAGCGCTCGATCGGGTGGTGGAGTGGATTGTCACGATGGCGAAGAAGGCGGGCAAGTTCGTAGTCGGCAAAGTGGAAGGCGCCATTCAGCGAGTTACAGACTGGTGGGCAGTTAAGAAGGCCTTTCCTGCCGCCGACGGCAAGACTCATACCCTTTTATTCAGAGGTGAGGAAAAGAGCGCTGTCCTGGTCATTAGGAGCGCTGAAACTCCTTTCAGCGACTTTGTGAGTCGCCTGCAAACGGCGAATAACCCCGCGAAGATAACCGCCAAGAATGAGGCCGTCAGGATCTCTGGCTTGATCGACGCGGAGCGAAAGAGTGCAGCGCCGAAACCCGGCACGGTCGACTCGCTCTTGGATGAATTGAAGAGTCACACCTCGATTCTGCTGGGACCGACAATTCCGGACTCAATGGATCCGCAGTTCGGGGCGCCGAGTCCAGCCAATTTCGGCACGTCAATGCTGGTTAAACCGCTGACCAATAAGAACCGCGTGCCAGGTTCTGACCCTACGTCAGCCGGCAACGCGGCTTACGCTGCACTGAATGAAAGAAAACACAGCCCAGGCTCAGATGCGAGTTATTACATTAAAGGGCACCTTCTGAATCAGCAATTAGGCGGAAGAGGGACTTGGGCGAACC
>Ga0335071_10001696_pt1 | contig 23742 bp, 23 predicted proteins | sample Lox_Sample_15_FD_206724 | JGI IMG/M metagenome (GOLD analysis project Ga0335071, IMG submission 206724) | Soil microbial communities from Loxahatchee National Wildlife Refuge, Florida, United States - Lox_Sample_1.5 | ecosystem: Environmental > Terrestrial > Soil > Wetlands | place: USA... | reverse complement strand
TGTGTTCAAGAATGGGACGGTTCAGATCTTGAATGGAAATGTCGGCATTGGGACGACCAATCCGGGAGCACTTCTAGAGGTGGTGGGGAACATTAAGCTCGGGTTCAATGCGCTTGGCCGGACCATACAAGGGGCCGATTCCTCCGGCTCCGGGACCCCGCTGATCATCAGATCGGGCAGTAACACGGGAGGAAGTTATCCTGCCGGCAATCTTAGCCTGGAAGCCGGGACCAGCACTTCCGGCGGTACTTATAACGGGAGCATACTTTTTTCGACGGCTGGAACGGAAAGGATGCGGGTCAATCGTAACGGCAATATCGGGATCGGTACCACCAATCCTTTATCTCCCCTGCATATTTATACTTCGAATGGCGATGCCTACGCCGGACTGGTGATCCAGAAGAACGGGGCCAAGACGCTTTCAATAAACCAGGGATCGTCGAACAAGTTGAACTTTACCGAACCGGGAGTGGTCGACCTGATGACGGTCGATTTCAGCGGCCTGAGGGTAGGGATCGGCAACGCTTCCCCTTCGAGCGGCAAGTTGCAGGTCACGACAAGTTCCGGCACGGCGATCTACGGTTCCGGTGGTGGGTTCGGGGCGGAATTGTACGGGTCGAGCACCGGGGTTTATGCTAACGGCGATACTGGTGTTAATGCGTATGGCGCGACCTATGCCGGATATTTCCAGGGGAAATTATACGTGTCTACTCTCTCTTCCAACGGAACGGTCTATTCGAACGGGAGCATCCTGACCAACACCAACCCGTCATCCATCAGGTATAAAAAGGATGTCAAAGACCTGCCGATCGAGACGGATAATATCCTGAAGCTGAGGCCGGTCTCATTCATCTGGAAGAACAATGGCCAGAAGGACGTCGGTCTGATCGCGGAGGAAGTGGCAAAACAGGTCAAGGACCTGACCGCCCTTAATTCGGCAGGATCGATCGAAGGGGTCAAGTATGACAAACTGCCGGTATATTTGCTGGGAGTGATCAAACAACAGCAGAAGCAGATAAATGATCAAAGCGGCGAGATTAAACAGATAAAAGCCGAAAATCAGGACCTGCAGTCACGCCTGAAGGCGCTGGAAGTCAGGCTCGCCAAATAGTTCGTTCGAATGTTTCTTTCTGATGATATAATTCCATGAAAGAGGATCGGCAACGGAGGGATCGATATTGAACAGAAAATTTCTTGCGGCTATTGGCATGCTAACCGTGATGTTGTCCATTGTTTATGCGGCGGATGTGAACGTTGGCCTTGACAGTAAGAACGGGTCTTCCGCGCTGAACATCAAAAATTCGGATGCCAACATTATCGCGACGATCAAATCCTCCGGGTCGCTGGAAGCCGGGTGGACCGCCAAGGCGTACGGTAAATACATACTTTCCGGTGTCTCCGATCAGGGTGATGGCCTGGTCGCGGACGACACTTTTGAAAGGGTGTTCGGGTTGACCCGGAACACCAACAATGAGATCCGCCTGCTCGGTTTTGGACCATTGACTTTTTGGAACGGTAGCGCCACCGGCACCGAAAAAATGAGGATCAAGACAAATGGCAACGTAGGTATTGGAAATACGGATCCTGCCTGTCGCCTGGAGCTTTCGGGTGCCGGTGCGGACACGGGGGTCGCGATCAGGTTCGATGAAACGGCGAACCGTCAATGGGCGTTGTACCCGAACGGTGGCACTTTCAGGATAAAGGATCTTAACGCCGGGAGTGATTATTTGTCGATCAAGGGAGGGACCGGCTATGTCGGCATCGGGACGACTAACCCGGTGAGCGTGCTTGAACTTTCCGGTGCCGGTGGTGATACCGGGGTTGCGGTAAGGTTCGATGAAACGGCCAACCGTCAATGGGCGCTGTACCCGACCGGCGGCACTTTCAGGATAAAGGATCTTAACGCCGGGAGTGATTATGTGTCGGTCATGGGAGGGACCGGTTGGGTCGGTATCGGGACGACCAACCCGATCGATGTTATGCATATTTCAGACTCCAACGCGAACATAGTGTACGGAACAAGTGAAGTAATAAACAACGACGCCAAGATCGGGAGGGCCGGAGGCAACAACTATCATATCACCGGGACATTGGCCGGAGATCTTGCCATCCGTCCGGAATCGACGAAAAAGATAGTGTTTGGCACCGCTTCGACGTCCGGCAGTACCGCAACGGCCAGAATGGTCATAAGCAAGGATGGCAACATTGGGGTCGGCACTACCGCTCCCGCCTCGGTCCTTGATGTCAACGGCGACATTAAGCTTGCCGCTACGTCAGCGCCGACAGGTGCGGCGGGGAAGATCTATTTCGATTCTACCACTAGCCGTCTTAATTACCACGATGGCTCCAAGTGGATAGAAGTGGACCCTATGTATACCACTAAACCGACAAAATCCCTTAACACCAGCGGTTTTAGCGGAGACATTTCCAGTACAAACACTTATACTGCCAACATTGGCTCCGTGCTTGCGAACAATTCCATTATAACGACGATCATAGGGCGTTTCCATGTCTCCTGCTCGAACACGGTCAGGAACCTTTACTTTGAACTACTTGACGGGAGTAATAATGTGCTGGTCAGCTTCATTTGCCCGAACAGTACCTATATGAGCGATTATTCCGGCCTCTCGTTTTGCGTGCCTTGGGGATTCACCTATCAATTGCCCATTCCCGTTTATGTAGCCAGTGGTAACCAGATCAAGATCCGAATATCCCAATACGGAACAACGTACGGAGCTGCTACTGGTATTTGTACCGGAGCCACCGTGAATTATATCGAACTTCCGCTGTAAAGGATCCCGGCGAACACTACCGTCGGCGTCAGGCTGACGCAGGTGGGCGCTTCCATCTATATGCTGGCCTATCTCTATATTGACCGTTTTTCGTTGCAATATATAGAATTGCCGCTCTAAACGCCATTTTTCTATGATATAATTGCGCCAAGATTTTTCCTGGGAGAATGAAATGAAAAAATTCGCGTTGGCTATCATACTGGTCATCCTTGCCGCCGTATCCGCTTTCTCTGCTAATTTAAAGATGATCCTAGATTCGAACGATGGCAGCTCCGCGTTCCTGGTACAGGACAACACCTCCAGGGAAGTCGCGAGGATAAACTCGCTGGGAAATGTGGGCATTGGCACTTCGTTGCCGGTATCGACGCTGGAAGTGAACGGCGATATTAAGCTGGCATCGATGTCGGCCCCCTCCGCCGCACCGGGCAAGGTCTATTTCGATTCTACCTCCAGCCGATTGAATTACCATGACGGGACCAAATGGATAGAGGTCGACCCTGCCTATAGCACAAGAGAAGTAAAAGATTATGTTATCCAGGCTCTATATACTGGGGCCGGGCCTACGGCTTACGATATTGCCACGCCCGCAAGAGATATCGTAATTACGGAGATGTCGATGTTGACGAGCGTTGGCGACATATGGATCAACAACAGCACAACCATCGAAGCGACTCTCTATGTGGGTGGGGTAAGGAAGGCTTATTTGAATTATTATTTCCAGTACAATACTTACATGGATCCGATCAAAGGTCCGCCTCCGCTGGTCTTTCCTATACCGATCAAGGTCAGTGCGGGGACCGATATCTCGATGACGATCTTAGGGTCGCATACACATAATAGGGCAGATGAGTTCCGTCTCAAATATATGGAACTGCCGTTGTGATCCGATAGGGAGGGCATAACATGAAAAAATATGTTTTGATCGTTGTGCTGATCGGTTTAGCCTCTGCCTCCGCTTTTTCCGCCAACGTAAAGATGATATTGGATTCTTCGGACGGCAGTTCTGCGCTATCGATCCAGGATAAGACCTCAAAGGAAGTGGCAAGGGTTGATTCTTCTGGCAGAGTGGGGATTGGGACGACTGCTCCGTTATATGGTCTTGATGTCAGTACGACCCTGACGCGGGGGATCAATTCGGTCTCAAACGCTTACGGCGGCTACGGCGTTTATGGCACAGCCTCAGATACTTCGGCAGTAGGGCCGAATTACGGAGTCTACGGGTCCGCGGCGGCCAATTTTAACGGATCGGCCGGCGTGTACGGCGTTGCCACCGGTTCCCCGAGCCAGGTCTACGGTGTTTACGGTTCGGCGGGCGGTCTCAGCGGCCGCGGGGTATTCGGTACGGAATCGGGCGGCGGTTACGGCGGTTATTTTTTAAACTCCAGCAGCGGCGTAGGGTTGTATGCTGCTTCCACTTCGGGCTATGCCGCGGTCTTCCCCTCGGGCAATGTCGGTGTAGGGACGGCGAGCCCTAGCAACCTGCTTACCCTGCAGGGATCCGCGACCCCTCAGCTGATGATCACCCAGCCATCGGCAACCGATGCCCTGACCCTGGGTTACAATGAGGCGTCTTACGCTTATATGGCCACCCTTGGCTCGCATCCGCTGGCACTGTTCACGAACAATCTAGAACGGCTGCGCGTAACCTCGGCCGGCAATGTGGGTATCGGAACGACCGGACCAGGAGAAAAGCTGGAGATCGTCGGGAACGCAAAGATCACTTCCCTGTCCACTTCGTCTAATGTGACGATGAGCAACGCGATCACCGCGGCCGGGAACTACGGACTTTCCGTAATAATAGACGGAGTGGAGCGGGGGAGCGTCGACCGGTTGGGGAACGGTTATCTTTCGAACACGCTCACGCTCGCATCGGTTGCGGCACCGACCGCCGCCACCGGCAAGATCTATTTCGATTCGACCGTCCATCGGCTTAAATATTACGACAGCACCAAATGGATCGAGATGGACCCGGCCTATACCAATAATTCACTTCAATCGACACCGATGTATTCCGTTTCGGGGACCAATACCGCCAACATGAGCATGCTCACTCCAGGTACTGATATAATAATAACCGGGATCGCCGGCAACACTGACTGGTTGACCAACCAGTGCCCGGAATACCTGATCGAACTTTATAACGGGAGCACGAGCTATGTCAGCATTTATGTGCCGGATGACCGGGGCGATTACGAATATTCTCTACCGATACCGGTGAGGGTCCCGTCCGGTACCGCGATCTCGGCCAGGATCACCGCCAAAGATTACACCGGCGCGAACTATCTCGGGACCTACGCCACGCTGCGCTGCACGATGCGATATATAGCTCTGCCTTTATAATTGAATTAAATAAAAAGGGGAAAGGATAAAATCCTTTCCCCTTTAACCAAATAAGAGGCTGCTATTTAAGACTTTTCGCCCAGCTGATATCTGATGAACCGCCGCACCACGATGTTCTCGCCGATCTTGGCGGCCAGCCCGCCCAGCAGATCTTTTATCTTGATCTTCGGGTCGCGGATAAAAGGCTGTTCCATCAGGCAGACCTCTTCGTAGAATTTCTGCACTCTACCGTCGATTATCTTTTCCCGTGCCTTTTCGGGTTTGCCTTCCGCTTTTGCCTGCTCGCCGATCAGATCTTTTTCGTGCTGCAGCACCCCTTCGGGCACTTCGTCAACAAAAATATAGGCCGGGTTTTGCGCGGCGATCTGCATGGCCACGTCCTTGCCGAACTGAAGAAAATCCTCGTTGCGCGCCACGAAATCGGTCTCGCAATTCACCTCGAGCAGAACTCCGATCTTGCCTCCGGTGTGTACATAGGATACGACCGAACCCTGGGCGGCGGTGCGCTCGGCGCGTTTGCCTACCGCGGCCAAACCTTTTTTACGCAGGGCATCGACCGCCAGGTCCATGTCGCCGCCGGCCTCGGCCAGCGCTTTCTTACAGTCCATCATGCCGCAGCCGGTCTTTTCGCGCAGTTTTACGATGTTCTCGGTGGTTACTTCCGCCATTAGAACCCGATCCTTTCTTCTTCTTCCTCGACTACCGGCACCTTGGGGGCCAGTGAGGCCAGGCGTTCCTCTTCGGATATCGCCATCGCTTCTTCCATCGTCTCTTCGCCCACTTCGATCGGGACCGCGATCTCGGGCGCGCGCTCTTCGATCGGTTTGGTCAGCTCGCGGCCCGCGATCACCGCTTCGGCGATGATGGAGGTCAAGAGCTTGATCGAGCGGATGGCGTCATCGTTGGCCGGGATCGGGAACTCGACTTCGTCCGGATCGCAGTTGGTGTCGACCACGGCGATGATCGGGATCCCCATCTTCTTCGCTTCCAGTATGGCGGTGGTCTCCTTCTTGCTGTCGACGATGTAAATAGCGGCGGGGAGGGAGAGCATTTCACGGATACCGCCCAGGCCGCGGACCAGTTTGGCGTGTTCGCGCCTCAAGTTAGCCACTTCCTTGGCTGGGAGCTTCTCGAACATGCCGTTCTTTTCCAGCTTTTCGATCTCGTTAAGCCGTGCGATTGTCTTCTTTAGCGTCTTGAAGTTTGTGAGGGTCCCGCCCAGCCAGCGGTCGTTTACGTAGAACATGCCGCAGCGCTTGGCCTCTTCCATTACCGCGTCCTGCGCCTGCTTCTTCGTGCCGACGAAAAGGACGGTGCCGTTCTGCGCCACCGCGTTCTTTACGTAGTCGAAGGCCTTTTCGATCAGCGGGATGGTCTTATGAAGGTCGATCACGTGGATGTTGTTCCGCGACGAGTAGATATACTTGCTCATCTTGGGGTTCCATCTTTTGCTCTGGTGGCCGAAGTGGACCCCGGCCTCGAGCAGTTCTTTCATAGTTACTACCGGCATTAATAATCCTCCTTAAATTCGCGATTCTCCCTTAGGTTTTTCATGGTAACCCGCCAAGAAGAGCCATCCTTGGGTGGAAGAAACGGGGCGATCCGCTCCGATTTTTTACTTCATTAATTTACCATGTTTTATGCTAAAATGCAAGCGTGAAAATCGCGGAAAGGGTGCGGGAGATAAGGGCGCGGGCGGGGGAGGTGCGGTTGCTGGCGGTGACCAAAACTGTCGGGATCCCCGCCATCGCCGAGGCGATCGAGGCCGGAGTGACAGATATCGGTGAAAGCCGGATCAGCGAGGCCAAGACCAAATACGATGAACTGAAAAGGAGATTCCCCGCCGTCCGCTGGCACATGATCGGCCACCTGCAGACCAATAAGGTCAACGCCGCCCTCCAGATATTCGACGTCATCCAGTCGGTGGACAGCCTCCATCTGGCGGAGGCGATCGGCAACCGGGCCAAAAATCCGGTCGAGATCATGCTCGAAGTGAACACCTCGGGCGAAGAGAGCAAGCACGGGGTAAGGCCGGAAGAAGTTTTGGGGCTGGCCCGCGCCGCTTCCAGGCTCTCCAACCTGAAAATCACCGGATTGATGACGATGGGCCCGCTGACGGACGACGAACAGAGGATCCGGGCGTCTTTCCGTGAACTGCGGGAAATAAGGGACCGGCTGAACGCGGAAGGGTTCAAAAATATCGTCCACCTGAGCATGGGGATGAGCGACGATTTTCCTTTGGCAATTGAGGAAGGTTCTGATATAATACGTATCGGTAGAGCAATTTTTGCCGGGGAGGAATAACTATGGACAGCCTTTTTAGACGCGCCAAGGCATTCATCGGACTCGAGGAAGGGGAGGACGCGGAAACTCCGGAGGGTAAGCAGATGGAGATCTCGTCGGTCCTGCGCGAGCGTAAAAAGGAAAGGCCGGTCGGCAGCGAAGGCGATTCGGAAATCGTCGTTTACGAGCCCAAGATCTACGAAGACTCCCTCAACATCTCCGCCAGCCTCCGCGGCGGCAGCCCGGTGATCGTCAACCTTAAGCATCTGGAGCCGTCCGAGGGGACGCGCCTGATCGATTTCGTCTGCGGCACCGCGTACGCCATTGACGGCCACATGGTCAAGATCGGCGACACCATCTTCCTGTTCACCCCCAATAGCATAAGTATCGTCGATGCCGAAGACAAAGCCCAATTGGGAGAGGAGATAACCTCGGTTGAGGAGAGAAAAGAGACCTTCTTCTCGCGCCGTTAAGATCGCATTCCTGGGCGGGGGACGGATGGCGGAAGCGCTCATTTCCGGGCTGATCGGCTCCAAAAAAGCCAGACCTTCCGATATCACCGCTTCCGACGTGCAGGAGATCAGACGCAGCCAGCTGAAGGACATTTATAAAATAAATACCACCGGCGACAACCAGGCGGCCGCCGATACCGCTTCGATCATCGTGCTGGCGGTAAAACCGCAGGTAATGGGCCAGGCGGTCAAGGGATTGAATGTCAAAAGCGACAAGCTGATCGTTTCCATCGCCGCCGGGATACCGATCCCGTTCCTCGAAAGCGTTTTTCCCGGCAACCCCGTGGTCCGGGTGATGCCGAACAACCCGGCGATGGTGAAGGCCGGGATATCCGCTCTGGCTTACGGTTCGCGGGTGAAGGAAGAAGACAAAGAAAAGGCGAAGAAGATATTCCGTTCAGTGGGCGAAGTGGTGGAAGTGGACGAGGCGCTGATGGACGCGGTGACCGGGCTTTCCGGCTCCGGCCCCGCTTTTATTTATCTGATGGTGGAAGCGATGGCGGAGGCGGGGGAAAATCTCGGCATTGCCCGCGAGACCGCGCATAAGCTGGCGGTCGAAACTTTGCTGGGGGCGGCGCAAACCCTCAAACGGACCAAAAAGCATCCCCGGGAACTGATCGATATGGTGAGCTCTCCGGGCGGCACCACGCTCCGCGGGTTGGAAGTTATGGAACGAAAGGACTTTAAATCGGCGGTGATCGATGCTATAGTGGCGTCAAGGAACCGCGCAAAAGAGTTGAGCTCCGAGTGGACCTGATCTGCTTTCTGATAAATATTTGTTTTGCAGCCTATTATTTGCTTATCGTGTTGAGGGCGTTATTGCCCTTTATACCGCATAACCGGCAGGCGATATTCATCAAGCAGGTGTACGACCTGACCGAGCCGGTGCTGTTGCCGGTGCGGCAGGGATTGCCGCCGAGCGTTTTCGGCTACGACGTATCGCCGTTCCTGATCATCCTGTTCCTGGCGATCGTGCAGAGATTGATCCTTTATATTTTGGGAGGACTTTAATGCCGGTTTTGATCGTAGGGACGGTGGCGCTCGATTCGGTCGAGACCCCGTTCGGCAAAAAAGAAGGGATTCTGGGAGGTTCGGCCGTGCACGCTTCGGTGGCGGCGAGCTTTTTTTCACCGACCAGTCTGGTGGGGCCGGTGGGAGCCGATTTCCCGGCAGAGCACGAACTGTTCCTTAAGAGTAAAGGGATCGATCTGTCTGGGATCGCGCGGCTTCCGGGGAAGACCTTCCGCTGGAGCGGATATTACGAATTCGACATGAACCAGGCGCACACTCGCGATACCCAGCTCAACGTGCTGACCGAGTTTTCGCCAAAGCTTGGCCCGGAACTTGCGCGGACGCCGTACGTGTTCCTGGCCAACCTCGATCCGGAGATACAGCTTAAGGTGCTCGACCAGCTCGAGTCGCCCAAACTGGTGGCGGCCGACACCATGGACTTCTGGATCAGAGGAAAGCGCGAAGCGCTTCACGAGGTGATCAAGCGCGTCGATTACATCTTGATGAACGAGGGCGAAGTGCGCATGTTCATGGAAACGCCCAACATCCCGCTCGCCGCCCGGCGGCTGCTGGAGCTGGGGGCGAAAGCGGTGATCATAAAGCAGGGGGAGCACGGGGCGCTGCTGTTTACCGGTGATTCCCATTTTTCCGCTCCGTCGTATCCGCAGGACGCGTTCCGCGACCCGACCGGCGCGGGAGACTCGTTCGCCGGCGGGTTCATCGGTTATCTGGCCAAGACCGACGATATTGGAGAGGCCAATGTCCGGCGCTCCATCATCATGGGATCGGTGATGGCTTCGTTCAATATAGAGGATTTCAGCCTGGACCGGATGAAAAGGCTCAATCAACACGAGATCGCTGAGCGTTTCGGAGAGTTTCGCAAGTTTTCGGAGTTCGAAGCTCTGACTTCGGCTTACGTATAAATAGGAGGAAATTAAAATGATCGAGAAGTTCCAGTTGGTAGGGGATCTGCTGCATGACGAGGGACTGGTCCGCGCCGATTCAGGGAGCCTGAGCGTGCGCGAGGGGGACAAGATCGTGATCACGCGCAAAGGCGCGATACTGTGGATGTTGAAGGACGAAGACCTGATGACGGTGGGGATGGATCCTTCGGAGGCGGACGCCGGCGCATCGATCGAACTGGCCACCCATCGAGCGGTCTATAAAGGGAGCGGCGTTCAGGCGATTGTGGCGGCGATCCCTCCGTACGCAGTGGCGCTGTCGATGAACGAGGAAAAGATCATGCCGCAGGACGCGGAGGGCAAATATTTCGTCAAATCGATCCCGGTGGTGAAGGTGCGTGAAGCGATCAATTCCTCGGAAGTGGCGCGCATGCTCCCGCCGATCTTCGGGGGAGGGTACCACGGCGCGGTGATCCGCGGCTACGGCAGCTTTTGCGGAGGGACCGACCTGATGGAAGCTTACAAGATCACCTCACTTCTCGAAAATTCGTGCAAGATGATCATGATCGCCAAGAAACCGGCGCCCGCTCCGCAGCCGCAAATGCAAAAACCGCGCGACAACCGCCGGGGACCGGCGATCCCGCCCGGCATCGGAGTGATGGACCGCCAGCGTTATAACCGTAGATGAGCCTGGAAGACCTAAAGAACAAAATATTATGTTACGACCCGTCCGCCGACACCCAGTTGATCGACCGCGTCTACGCTTTTGCCGCCGACAAGCATAGGGACCACAAGCGCTTTTCGGGCGACCCTTACATTACCCATCCGCTGGCGGTGGCCGAGATCCTGGCCGGGCTGGAGCAGGATGTCCCCACCATTTGCGCGGCGCTGCTCCACGATACCATTGAGGATGCGGGCGTGACCGCCAACGATATCGCGACCAAGTTCTCCCTCGAGATCGCCAAGCTGGTGGAAGGGGTCACCAAATTGGGACAGCTGGTCTATGAATCGAGGGAGATCCGTCAGGCCGAAAGCTTCCGCAAGATGTTCGTGGCGATGGGAGAGGACCTGCGCGTGATCGTGATCAAGCTCGCCGACCGCTTGCACAACATGCGGACGCTTAAATACCTTTCTCCCGAAAAGCAGATCGAGACCTCGCAGGAGACCCGCGACATCTTCGCCCCGCTGGCCCACCGGCTGGGGATGTGGAAACTCAAATGGGAGCTGGAGGACCTGGCGTTCGCGTACCTTGAGCCGGAATCATACAATCTCCTGAGGAAAAAGGTGGGCGAAAGCCGCGAAGAGCGCGAAAAGTACATTGAAAAATTCATCGAAAAGGTACAGGAAACGCTGGCCAAATTTGAAATCAAGGCCGAGATCTACGGGCGGCCAAAGCATTTTTACAGTATCTACCGCAAGATGGTCGACCAAAATCTTGAGTTCGAGGAGATCTTCGACCTGACCGCGGTGCGCGTGATCGTCGACACCCTGAAGGACTGCTACTCGGTTCTGGGTATCATCCACGCTGCCTGGAAGCCGCTCCCCGACCGGTTCCGCGACTACATCGCCGTTCCCAAGAGCAACGGTTACCAGTCTCTCCATACCACGGTGATGGGGGAAGGGGCGCGGCCGGTGGAAGTGCAGATCAGGACAAAAGAGATGCACCGGATCGCGGAATACGGCGTGGCCGCGCATTGGGTGTACAAGGAAGAGGACACGGACAAGAAATTCGACAAAAAGATGGCATGGTTCCGGCAGATGCTGGAAACGCAGACCGAGCTTAAGGATGCCCGGGACTTCATGGATTCCCTTAAGATCGACCTGTTCGTTGACGAAGTGTTCGTATTCACTCCAAAAGGCCAGGTGATCCAGCTCCCGCTCGGCGCCACCCCCATCGATTTCGCTTATCATGTCCACACCGAAGTGGGCCACCGCTGCACCGGGGCCAAGGTCAACGGCCGCATCGTTCCGCTCGACTATCCGCTCAAGAACGGCGAGATCGTGGAGATCCTGACCGGCAAATCTGACAACACCACGCTTGACTGGCTCAATATCGTCAAGACCTCCGGCGCCCGCGCCAAGATCAAGAGCTGGTTCCGCAAGCGCAAACGCGATGAAAGCATAATCCGCGGAAGGGAAGCGCTGGAAGAGGAAGTGAAGAAACTGCGGCTCCATCCGAAAGAGGTCCTGACGGTCGAATGTATCGACTGGCTGGTCAAGGAATCAAAAGCAAAGAGCCATGACGATCTTTACGCCGATATCGGATACGGCGAGATTTCGGCGTTCGACAGCGCCCGCAAGGTCCGCGACCGGATACCCGGCGCGCCGAAAGTGGAAAAGGAAGAGGCGCAGCCGTTCGTGCAGGCCAAGCCGAGAAAGCGGAAGATCATCCACGGATTGAGGATCGCGGGGATGGACGGTATCCTTACCCGCATTTCAAAATGCTGCAAGCCTCTCCCCGGCGACGACATCATCGGGGTGGTGACGAGGGGAAGAGGGGTTGCCATCCACAAGACCGATTGCGGCACCTTGCAGCGCTCCGATCCGGGAAAAGAGCGTCTGGTAAAAGTGGAGTGGGACCTGACCGCCGATATTTTTTACCCTGTGGAGATCGAAGTGGAGGCATTCGACCGGGTGGGCGTGCTGAAGGACATACTGGAAAAGATATCGGAGACCAAGACCAACGTTTCGAGCGCCGACATCAAGACCAAACGGGGCTCGACCATGTTCCTCAAACTGGTGATAGACATAAAGAACATCGAGCACCTGCAGCAGGTCTGCGCCGCCATCCGCAAGGTGGCCGACGTCTACGACGTCAGCCGGGCCACGCGCTGACTTTATCCTCCACCACCGGTCAAAAACCCCGGGTCTCTTTCACGAAGAACGGTTCGTTGCCCGAGACCTCGCGCAGTATCCGGTATATGTATTCGCCGATGATCCCCAGGAAGAGGAAAAGTATGCCGAACAGGAAGGTGGTGAGGAACGCGAGCGAGGCCCAACCGGGAACGTCGTACGCCCCCTTGATCATTACCCGCAGTACCAGATAGACCGCGAAGAGCAGGCAACCGAAACTCACGGCAAATCCGGTATAGATCGAGAGCCTTAGCGGGATGGCCGAATAGTTCACGATCAGGTTGGAGGCGAGCGAGAATAGTTTTGCCAGGGTATAGGTCGATCCTCCTTCCTTGCGCGGATGATGTTCCACTTCCACCTCGGCCATCCTATCCTGGGCCACATACTTCAATATCAACGCGGTAATATAGCAGTACCGGCTTTTTGCCCCGGCCGCGATGTGTTTTGCCACCTGCCGGCGCATCGCGCGGAAAGTGGTGAAGCGAAAGCCGCGGGGCTTGCCCAGGATCAGGGTTTCGAGCGCGTTTATCATCCCGGACGCCAGATTCCTCAACAAACTGTGTTTTTTCTGGGCGAAGCAGCCGATCGCGATGTCGCTTCCCGAATCGATCGCCTTGATCAGTTTGGGGAGCTCCTCCGGCGGATGCTGCAGGTCATCGTCCATGGTGGCGACGATCTCCCCACTGCTGTAAGCCAGACCGCATACGGTGGCGTTATGCTCGCCGAAATTGCGCGCCAGCTGGACCGCCTTGACCCTCCGGTCGGAGCGCTGGAGCTCTTCCAGCACCGCCCACGAACCGTCGGCCGAACTGTCGTCGACGAAGACCAGCTCGAACGTCATCTTCAGTCGGTCTCCGATCACAGCGCAAAGGCGGTCGTGCAACTCCCTCAATGTGGCCGCGCTATTATATACCGGCACGACCACCGAAATGTCGATCTTTTCCGCGTTCATAAGGCAAGTTCCTTTCTGACCTCGGCCGGCGAGGCGATCTGTCGGCCAAAAGCGTTCGCCAATTTTACGATCCTTTCGACCAGCCTCCGGTTGGTCGCGCGCTCCGTTCTTTCCTCGTCGAACCAGATACTGTCCTCCAATCCCACCCGCACGCCGCCGCCGTCCGCGATCCCGATCGCGTTCATCCGGAGCTGCGAATCACCGATCCCGGCGACCGACCAGACCGATCCGGGCGGCAGTTCGGAAAGGATCAACCCCAGATGCAGCAGTTTGGCCTGCGCTGCGGCGATATTGCCGAGGATAATGTTGAAATAGTAGGGCGGGGTGAGCAGCCCTTTTTTTATCAAATAATGGGCGAAGTTCACCATCCCCACGTCAAAGACCTCCAGTTCCGGTTTGATCCCTTTTTCCTTCATCTTTTCCGCCAGTTTAATTATCATGTCGGGGCTGTTGACGCTGGCGATGTGGTTGAAATTGACGGAGCTCAAGGTGAGGCTGGCCATGTCGGGCCTGGCCGCGCCCTCAAGGTCCAGCACCTCAGAACGCTTTTCGAACTCGCTGTAGGTCCGGCCGCTGGTGGTGGCGACGATCACCAGGTCGGGCCGCTTATTCCTGATGCCGGCGATGATCTCGCGGAAAATCTCCTTCTGCCAGGCGGGGGACCCTTCCGCGTCGCGGGCATGGACATGCGCCATCGAAACCCCCAGTTCCGAGCAACTTACGACATCTTCGATTATCTCCGACGGGGAGATCGGCACATTGCCCGTCATTTTCTTGGTCGGGATCATGCCGGTGGGAGCCAGATTGATGATCAGTTTCTTCATCGTCATACCTCTTTGGCCGGGATCCCGGCGACGGTCTTCCCGGCCGGTACGTCCTGGATCACTACCGCTCCGGCGCCGACCGTGCTGTTCGCGTCGACCGTAATGCCGGTCAGGACGGTCGACCCGGCGCCGATGACGCAGTTCTCTTTTATCGTTGACCGTCCGCCGACCACCGCTCCCGGTCCCAGCAGGGTGAAGTCGCCGATCGCCACTTCGTGGCTGACGATTCCGCCATAGCGGAGCGTGACGAAATCCCCGAGCGCGACATTGGCGCCGAGCACGCATCCTTCGGGGACGATGCAGCCGTCGCCGAGCCTGACGTAATTAAGGTCGACCGCGGGATGGACCAGGGTGGGGACGGGGCAGCGGCAGGAGCGGAGTAGCGACGCCACGCCGCGGCAGCCCTCGCGGGTTCCGTTGACGTTATTGAAGATATGGACCTCGCCGTGCTTACAATGTTCCGCCAGCAATTCCCGCCCTCCCAGGACCGGATACCCGTTCAGCTTTTTTCCTTTAAGGCCAGGAGTGTCGTCCAAAAATCCTAGTATTTCCCAGGTCGCCGAAGCCCGGTTGATCGCTTCGATCAGTTTGACGACGTCAAAAAATCCGGAGCCGTAGATCAGTATCTTTTTCATCGCTGTTTATTGATTTTCCCATTTTACGGCGATCATTTCAATCGCCCAGCGCGCGGACGACGGCCGCGATCACCCGTTCCTGATCTTTTTCCATCCCCGGCCAGAGGGGGAGGCGGACCAGGGAGCCGCTGATCCGGTCGGTGTTCGACAGGTCGCCGCTGACGCAGCCGAATTTTTTCCCCGCCGGGGAACTATGGAGCGGCACATAGTGGAATGTCGCTTCGATCCCGTCATCCCGCAGCCGGCCGATGAGTGCTCTCCTTTCTTCCGGTCCGGAAAGGATGAGGTAGTAAATATGGCCGTTGGTCGTGCAATCGATGGGGAGTGACGGGCGCAGCGCTTTATTGCTTTTTTCCAGTTGCGAAAACGCCTGCTGGTATTCCCGCCAGAGCGATACCCGGCGCGCGGTCGTCTCGTCGGCTGCTTCGAATTGCGCCAGCAGCAGCGCCGCGGTGAGCTCGTTCATGAGGTACGACGAGCCGATATCGATCCAGGTGTATTTGTCCACTTCCCCTTTAAGATAACGCACCCGGTCGGTCCCTTTCTCTCTCAGTATTTCGGCTCGCGCGATGAAGCGCGGATCGTTGATCAGCAACGCCCCGCCTTCCCCCGACATGAGATTCTTGGTCTCGTGAAAGCTCAGCGCGGCCAGATGTCCAATGCTGCCGGCCGGTCGGCGCTTGTAATGGGAAAGCACGCTTTGCGCGGTGTCCTCGATCACCAGCAGGCCGTGTTTTTCGGCCAGCTCCATGATCGTGTCCATTTCGCACGGTATCCCGGCATAATGGAGCGGGACGATCGCCCTGGTCCGTCCGGTGATCGCAGCTTCGATCTTCGATCCATCAAGGTTGCAGGTGTCGGGGCGGATATCGACGAAGACGGGCACGCCGCCCCTGAGCACGAATGCGTTGGCAGTGGAGGGATAGGCGAACGATGGCATGATGACCTCGTCGCCAGGCCGGATATCGGCGAGCAGGGCCGCCATTTCCAGCGCAGCGGACCCGGAAGGGGTAAGCAGCGCTTTGCGGCATTCGATCCTCTCCTCCAGCCAGGCGGAACATTTTTTCGAGAAACAGCCGTCGCCGGAAAGATGTCCCTGCTCCAGGCTTTCTTTTATATAAGCCAGGGCCTTTTCAGGAATGTACGGATTATTAAAGGGTATCATGACCGCCATCAGCGGCCCGGCCCGGCGCGCCTGACGGCCGGGCGATTTACGGATAATAGATATTTCCCTTTATCGTAACTGGCTATGACTTTGAACCTCGGTTTGGGCAAGTGGTGTTCGGCAAAATACCTATAAAAGATTGGAATGAATTGATCACGTGACAACATAAAAAGATGTTTATCACTATTTATAGCGGAGAGTAGGCTGGTCTGGTGGAACCGTGAAAGCGTTTCCGCGTTCAAGGGACTGTTAATTAGATGGTCGATGAAAAGCAAATGCAGACCGCGGTATTCGTTGAGATCGGAAAAGGGAGGAGTGCGTCCGATCGGCAGAACGGATCCCCTCATCAGGATAAGGTCATCCGCGCCGCGCGGAAGGCCGGCCAGTATTTTGTAATAATATATTTGGTCGGTCCGGTTGGTGCGACTCTGGCTGGCAGCTGAAAAGACCTGCGCGCCCAGCAGGCAGGTTAAAAGCGCAACCACAATCACGACAAGATATTTATTTTGAGGCGACGGCTTTTCTGCCGTGGCGCTGACGGATTCGACCAATGACGTCAGGCTTAAGAACAATAATACAGGGAGAAAGACCCGGTCGGGCAGTCGGGCGGTGTGCGAAAGCCAGATGCAGATGAGTACGGCCGTCAGGGCTTGCGCGCAGATGAGGCCGCGGCGTTCTTTCCCGATGCCCATTGCTAAAAATATCAGGTATACCAATGTTGCGATGATGGGGGGCAGGTTGGCCTTTAACGGTTCCTTCAGGGTCTTTATCGTGTCGGACAGGTTTCTCCAGTTGTGCGCGTTCTTTTCCACGTAAGTGATCTTTTCAATAGAATAAACGGTCTGGTCAAAATTGAACCCGTGCGCGAAGATGCGCTCGTCGTTCTTGCTCCATCCGACATGATCGAAGACCGGACGGTTCCTTTCGTTGTAGTCCAGTTTGGGATAGCCGTGCAGTTTGTCCCGTATAATCTGATACTGATGGTATTTTGCCCACTGCGGGTCCTTCATGTAGTAGGCATCATCAAAGCATGCCAGGGCGGTCAACAGAACCGCGGACAGGAGCACGAAAACGACGGCCTGCCGCCGGCTTTTACCGATCATCAGGGTCAGCAGGACGGGCGCGGCAAGGAAAGCCAGCAGGTAGACGGAATCGATGCGGATGAGCCCGCCCCCCGCGACCAGCGCGGAAGCAATAACAAGATAAGCTGCGGCTTTTCCGCCCCGAGAATCGAGCGTGGTGATAAAAAGGCAGAATCCGCCGAGCGCCAGCGCAGAGGCGGCGGAGGTGAACTGCAGGCGCATCAGCAGCGGCATTTCGAAAATAATGAACAGCCCCAGATAATGGAAGACGGCCGGCCAGTCGGGTTTCCGCCTGATGATGGAACACAGGATCACGGTCATGGCGATAAAATGGGCCAGGTAAAGATAGATCGGGTACCAGCGGATGTTGCTTGCATGCAGGTAGAGGAACTTGAGCGCCAGCCCGACAATGACATTTGAATAAATAACATATTCACTTGGGGTTCCGGTCGTAACGCCAGATGCGGTGAGCAACATGATCGCATCGTCAACGGTGTCGAAGCAGGGAGTGAAGAACAGGAAAAACATCCCGAAGATGATGGCGTTGATGGCCAATGAAATAAAGAGTGCGCGGGTCCATGTCATTTTGTTGTTTGCCAATCCCATTATGATGCCCATCATTTTACTTTATTACGGAAGAGCGGGCAATAGATCGCGATTCCGGGTGAGCCCCCGTAGGTTTTATAGTATAATTATCACATGATAAAGGAAGCGATCGTCAAGCTGGTGGACGGCCACCACCTGACCCGCGAAGAGGCCGCCCTCACCGCCAACACCATCATGAGCGGCGAGGCCACCCCGTCGCAGATCGCCGCGCTCATCACCGCGCTGCGCATCAAGGGTGAAACCCCGGACGAGATCACCGGGTTCGCCGGAAAAATGCGCGAATACGCGGTCAAGATCCATCCCAAGGCCCCGGCCCTGGTCGATACCTGCGGGACCGGCGGCGATGTTTCGTTCACTTTCAATATTTCCACCATTTCCGCGTTCGTCGCCGCCGGGGCGGGGGTGGCGATCGCCAAGCACGGCAACCGTTCCGTCTCTTCCAAATGCGGCAGCGCCGACCTGCTGGAGGCGCTCGGCATAAGGATCGACTTGCCGCCGGAAAAAGTGGCCGCAAGCATCGATGCCGTCGGGGTGGGGTTCATGTTCGCCCCCAACTTCCATCCCGCCATGAGACATGCCGGCCCTACCCGCCGCGAGATCGGCATCCGGACGATATTCAACATTCTCGGCCCGCTCACCAACCCTGCCGGAGCGCAGAACCAGATACTGGGCGTGTACAGCGAAAGGCTGACCGAGGTGATGGCGGAAGTGCTGAAGAACCTGGGGGCGCGGCACGCGCTGGTAGTGCACGGGATGGACGGGCTGGACGAGATCGCGATCTCGGACCGGACCAAGGTCTCGGAACTGAAAGAGGGGAAAGTACGCAATTATTTCATCAAGCCGGAGGATTTCGGTTTCAAACGCGCTCCTAAAGAGATGCTGACCGTGCAGAACGTGGAAGAATCGAAGAACATCGCCTGCGAGATACTGGAACAGCGGCAAAAAGGTCCGCGGACGGACATCGTTCTGATGAACGCCGCCGCCGCGATCTATGTCGCCGGTGCCGCCAAAACGATGAGCCAGGGCGTAAAATTGGCCGAAGGATCGATCGGATCGGGCGAAGCGTTCAATAAAATGGAGGGGTTGAAACATTTTCATTAAAGCGGAATCGCTGGTAAAAGCTTATCACGGTCACCGGGTGGTGGACGAGATCTCTATCGACGTCAACCGGGGGGAAGTGGTGGGGTTGCTGGGACCGAACGGGGCGGGGAAGACCACCACCTTCTACATGACGGTCGGCCTGGTCAAGCCCGATGCCGGGCGTGTCTTTCTCGGCGAGCAGGACATCACTCATTTACCGATGCACAAGCGGTCGGAAGAGGGTATCGGCTATTTGCCGCAAGAGTCTTCGATCTTCCGTAAACTGACGGTCGAAGAGAATATCCTTATACTCTGGGAGCTCAAGGGCGGCATCCCGCGCAGCGAATACGAAAAGCGGCTGGTGGCATTGCTCGACGAGTTCGGCGTCACCCGGCTGCGCAAGCAGAAGGCATTCACCCTTTCCGGCGGGGAGCAGCGGAGAGTTGAGATCGCGCGCGCGCTGGCCACTAACCCGCAGTTCCTCCTGCTCGACGAGCCGTTCACCGGCATCGATCCCAAAACGGTGAACGATATCCAGGGGATCATCCGTTACCTCAAGGACAAAGGGCTCGGCGTACTTATCACCGACCACAACGTGCGCGAGACGCTTGCTATCACCGACCGGGCGTACATCATGAACAAGGGGAAGATCCTCGTTTCCGGCAACTCCCGGGAGGTGGCCGCGTCGGAAGAGGCCAAGAAGTCGTACCTGGGGGACCAGTTCACGCTCTAATGATCAAACTGATCGACCGCTATATTATTAGGGAACTGATCGACCCGTTCATTTTCGGCCTGCTCTCGTTCACGCTCATCCTCTCGGCGTCGATGGTGCTGTTCGAGCTTACCCGCGCGGTGGTGATCTACGGCATGCCGCTTTTTATCGCCTTCAAGATCTTTGTCTTCCGTCTTCCCAGTGTCGCCGTTTATATTTTCCCCATGGCCACGCTGCTGGCGGTGCTTCTCGGGTTCGCGCGATTAAGCAAGGATTCCGAGGTGATCGCGTTCAAGGCTTCCGGCATCTCGCTTTACCGCATCATGGTCCCGGTTCTGATCATGGGCCTGCTGGTGTCGCTGCTGACGCTGGTCTTTTACGAAGTGGTGGTTCCCGAGAGCAACAAGGCGGCTAAAAATCTGATGATCGAGGTCCAGACCAAACGCGCTCCCAAGATCGAGGAGAACATTTTCGTCCCGGAGATGGAGAGCGGGCAGCTGAAGCGAATGTTCTATGCCCGCACCCTGAGCGGGAGCGAAATGAAGGGCGTGATCGTCTCCGAATTCGCCGACGGGCAGCTGAGCCAGATCGTCAACGCCGCTTCCGCTTCCTGGAACTCCGACACCGACCAATGGACGTTCAAGAACGGGACCATTTATCTGCTCGACAGTTCCGGCGAGTACAAGCACCTGATCAAGTTCGAGGAACAGCAGATCGCCATCAAATATTCTCCCGCCGACCTTTCGGTGGGGGACAAGTCTCCCGACGACATGAACATCGGCGAGCTGCGTCAGTTCATCGCGCTCAAGGAAAAGATGGGGGTAAAGGTGACCGACTTCAAGATCCAGCTGAACATGAAGATGGCGATCCCGTTCGCCTGTTTGGTCTTCGCCCTGATCGGCGCGCCGCTCGGCATCTCGCCCCGCCGCGTTTCTTCCTCCGTCGGGCTGGGGATGTCCATCATCGTGATCTTCATCTACTACGTGCTGATGTTCACCGCCATGGCGCTGGGAGAACTGGAATGGGTATCGCCTCCGGTCGCCGCCTGGCTGCCCAACCTGATCTGCGCGGGGATCGGCGGCTATCTGGTCAACCGCTCGGCGCAAATATGATCTACCAGTTCGCGCTCGAGCTGGTCCTGATCCTGGCGGTCGTTTCCGGCGCGATCGCCTATATCGGAAACTACATTGGCCGATTCTTCGGCAAAAAGCGGCTTTCGCTTTTCGGTCTGAGGCCGCGCTACACCGCCATGTTCTTCACCGTCGTTTCCGGCGCGCTGATCGCGCTCATCACTTTCACTACCGTCATTCTGGTATCGCGCGACGCGCGGACCGCCTTCTTCGGGCTGGAAAAGATGCGGGCGCAGATCCGGCAGGCAAGGTCCGACCTGGACCAGGCCCGGAAAGAACTGTCCGACAGTTTCTCTCAGCTGGAACAGATAAAGAAGGACCTGGAAAAGAACCAGGCCGAGATCAAAGACCTTACGGGAATAAGGGAAAAGCTCAAGCAGGAAGTGGACATCGCAACTTCTCGCCGGGTCGTCTTTCCGGCGCAGGAGACGATGTCGAGTTCGCTGATCACCGGCGGGCAGGGGAAGGGGAAAGCAGAGGCGGACCTTAACGCGGCGGTCGGACGGATGAACGATGAACTGAAAAAGATCAAAGCCGGGCCGGTCAAATATGATGATGACGATTACCGCTCGACCGTCGGTTATCTGGCGAACATGGAAGGGGGGATCATCCTCAAGATCGTGGCGGTAAAGAACATTACCGTGGGCGGGGCGGCACCGGTCAAATTCAGCGTCGCCACCAACGAGCTGCTTTTTCATAAAGGGGATGAGATCTGGCACGGTATCATCTCCGGCAAACTGGACCAGAACGATACCGAACAACGGTTGAAGGAGCTTATCGATTCGGCCGAGAACATCGCCGTGAAAAAGGGCCTGATCGCGGATTATCCGGGGGCGATGGGCGCGTACCCGTATTCCGATATATACGATACGGTGCGCCGGATCCGCGGGTACGGCACGCTTACCCGCGTTACTATCCTGGCGGCGGCCGACATCCGTTCTACCGGTCCGCTGGCGCTCTCGTTCAAGGTGGCGCCTTGATCCTGGCGATCGATCCCGGCCGCGAAAAATGCGGAATGGCGGTATTGAACGCTTCGGGCGGGTGCATCGTCCGTTCGATCATAAAAAGAGCGGAACTGGCGGCGAACGTCATCAAGCTGGCCAACGAATACAAAGTGAAGACGGTCGTCATCGGCGACACGGGAGATTCCAGATCGGCGGGTAAAGAACTGCTCCGGCTCGAACTTAAGGCGAACATCGTCTTCACGAAGGAAAAATATTCCACCCAGGAAGCGCGCGCGCGCTACTTCAAAGAGAACCGCCCGCGCGGCGTTTTACGCCTGGTGCCGACCGGATTGCTGTTCCCTCCCGTGCCGGTGGACGACTATGCCGCGATGATATTAGGGGAGAGGTACCTCAAAGGTTAGCGCCCTCCGCTGGCTGACGCCGGTCCTCGCAACCACTCTTCCGTAAGGATCGATCACCCCCGAAATGCCGGTATTGGCGCACTGCACGAACCATTCGCGGTTCTCCACCGCGCGGAAGACGCCGCAGTCGAAATGGTCGTACGGGGCAGAAGAATTGCCGAACCAGGCGTCGTTCGTGATGGTCAGCAGCATCCGCGCTCCCTGTTTTTTCCTCTCGGCCGCCAGGTCGGCGAACGTCGACTCGAAGCAGATCATCCCTCCGATCTTCAATCCCTTCGCTTCCAGCAGCTCCGCCTTGGCGGGACCGAAGTCGAAATCCTGGCGGAAAAACCCGGTCAGCTGCAATATCGGCAGGAGGAGCGGACGGAACGGAAGATATTCGCCGAACGGCACGATCCTCTGTTTGTCATATCGGCCGGTGATCTCACCGGTGGGGGAGACGCAGATCAGGGAATTGTAGATGTTGCTGGTATCGGTGTAAAAAGGAGTGCCGATCAGCAGATAGGCGCGCGAGTCGCGGGCCAGCTGCCGCACTCTCGGGAACAGATCGCGGTTGTCGACCAGGTACGACAGCACCACTGACTCCGGCCAGATGATCAGGTCGGGATGCTCCTGCGTCACCCCGCGCGTAAGCGTTTCGTGGATGGAGAAGATCTCGTTGTTGAAACGGGCGTCCAGCTTTTCGTCCTGGGGGATGTTCCCCTGGATGACGGCGATCTTCAAAGTATGATCGCTTTTGACCGGAGCGGTCAGTTGTTCGACGCCCCATAAACCAGCGGATAAAAGCAATAAACAGGACATAGATAACACCAGCAATTGTCGCCCGGCCGGCTTTTTCTGGAATACGACGAACGAGTCGGCCAGCGCCGCGTTCATCATCACGATCAGAAACGAAACCCCGAAGACCCGGGAGAACGAGGCGATCTGGACCAGAGGAAGGAAAGGGGCCTGCGAATAGCCGAGCTCGCCGGCGGTGATGCCGAACGGTCCCGCCGTCCGCAGCCATTCGAAAAATGTCCAGGCAACGGGATAAGTGAGAGGATTGAGCGGGGGGAAGGAGCGGGACAGGAATTTAAGGACGTAGCAGAGCACGGCGACGAAGAGCGCTTCCCCCGCGATCAGGACAATATATCCGAGCGCGGCGAACCCGGGCGCGAAATGGTTCAAAGTGTTTATCCAGAAAAGGTTCACGCCGAAAAAGACCAGGCCGAACGCCAAGCCCGCGCCGGCCGCATCTTTTGGTCCCTCGCGTTCTTTAAGATCGATAAAAAGCGGGACCAGCGCGATCCAGGCGAGCGGGAAGAACCCGAATTTCGGGAAACAAAGGGCGGCGAGCAGACCGGACAGTATGGGAAGAAATAACTTCTTCATTGTATCTGCACCGACCAGCCGACGATATCGAGGCTGGGATCGATATCGGTCCTGGTCTCGTCGACCCGCGTCAGCACCGAACCGGCGATCTTGCTGATGTTGCGGCCGGGAGGCGAGATCCGGTCC
>Ga0335071_10001695_pt1 | contig 23747 bp, 21 predicted proteins | sample Lox_Sample_15_FD_206724 | JGI IMG/M metagenome (GOLD analysis project Ga0335071, IMG submission 206724) | Soil microbial communities from Loxahatchee National Wildlife Refuge, Florida, United States - Lox_Sample_1.5 | ecosystem: Environmental > Terrestrial > Soil > Wetlands | place: USA... | reverse complement strand
TTGAAACGCGCCAGGTGAAAGTCATCAGTCACCGTCCGCGCAACGATTTGTTTTACTGGCCGCTGCTCGCGGCGCTGGTTCTTTCGCTGACGGAAAAGGCCGTCGGGAATCTGCGCCAAGCGCTGGCCACGGTCGCGCAGTCACCCGTTTCGGTCTGCGTGGATCCGCTCTCCGGAAAATTGGAGGTGGCCGCATGACGACGATGCTCCACAACTTCCACTTCATCCGGCCCGGCTGGCTGCTCTTGGCACCACTGGCCATCGGCCTGTGGTGGCTGTGGCAACGGCGCTCGGATCCCTTGCGCGGCTGGCGCAAACAGATCGCGCCGGAATTGCTGGAAGCCCTGGTTGTGGGGCGCGAGTCGGCGAAGTCCAGTCAAGCGCGGTGGCTGCTTGCCGCGTGGCTCGCGGCTGTCGTCGCCATTGCCGGACCGACCTGGCGGCTGGAGCCGAGTCCTTTCGCCGCCGACGCCACACCGCTGATGATTCTGCTCAAGGCCGACGTCAGCATGATGCAGCCCGATCCTGCGCCGTCGCGCCTGGAACGCGCCAATTTAAAAATCGCCGATCTGGCCGAAGCGCGCAAAGGCCAACCGCTCGGTTTGATCGCCTATGCCGGTTCCGCGCATCTCGTTCTCCCGCCGACGCGGGACACCGCCATCGTCGCCAAGATGGCATCCGAAGTCAGCCCGGAGATCATGCCCGCGCCCGGCGACCGCCTCGATCTCGCGTTGCGCGAAGCGGCTCGCGTGCTCGCCGAGGGCAAGCAAGGCGGCAGCATCGTCGTGCTGGCGGATGCGGTGGACGCTGACCCCGCCGCCCTGGCGGCACTGCGCAAAGATATTTCCATCCCCGTCCAATTCCTCGCCATCAATTCGCCGGAGTCTTCGCAGAATGATTCGTTACGCGCGGCAGCGAAAACGCTGGGAGCGGACGTTGAGCAGATCACTGTCGAAGACAACGACATTGCCGCCATCGTGCGGCACGCGGCGAGCGCGCCGGTCGCCAAACGCGGCGAGCAGAGCGAGCGTTGGCAGGAGGCGGGTTATTGGCTTGTGCCGCTGGTGGGCGTGGTCGTGCTGGTTTCGTTTCGACGCGAGCAAACGACGGAGGTGTCCGCATGAAAACGTTTGTTCTCATTGCGGTCATCACGTGGTCCGGACTGTGGTTCACGCCGGATCAACAAGGGCAGCGGCATTTCCAGCGCGGCGAGTTTGCCGAGGCTGCGAAGGCGTTTCGCGATCCCATGTGGCAGGGCACGGCATGGTATCGCGCCGGGGAGTTTGAGAAAGCCGCTCAGGCCTTTGCGCGTCGCGACACGGCCGAGGCGAATTTCAATCAAGGCAACGCATGGGTGATGCGCGGCAAGTATGACACCGCCATCACTTGTTACGACCAGGCGCTGGAGAAGCGCCCGGGCTGGAAAGAAGCCACCGAGAATCGCGCGCTGGCGGCTGCCCGCCTGAAAATGACCGAAGCCGCCGGTGGCGATATGGGCGACCAAAAGATCGGCGCGGACAAGATCGTCTTCGACAAGAAAGCCAGGAACGAAGGGCAGGACACCGAGGTCGCCGGCGGCAAGTCGCTGTCCGATCAGGAAATGCAGGCACTCTGGTTGCGCCGGGTGCAGACGCGTCCGGCGGATTTTTTGAAGGCCAAGTTCTCGTATCAACAGGCAGCGCGAGCGGAAGGAGGCGGCAAATGAGATCCATGCTCGCCGCCATCCTCAGTGGCGTCATGTTAGCCGTCGCGGCGCATGCCGACGTTGCGCCCGTCGCGGTGCGCATGGCCGCGCCCAAGGCCTGGATCGGCCAGCGCGCCACCTTGTATATCGAGCTGCGCGCACCGGGTTCATTCGTCGGCACCGCCAATTTTGAGCTGCCTCAGATTCCCGGCACGCTGCTGATGAAGATTGGCAACCCCGTGGTGTCGTCGAAGGACATCGAAGGTGCGAGTTGGTTCGTGCAGACCCACGAGTTCGCGTTGTTCTCCCAAAAGGCCGGCGTGCTCGAAGTGCCCGCGTTTCCCGTGACCTTCTCCCGCCAGGAAGGGTTCGTTGGCGCGGCCACCGAGGTAAAGGCGAAGACACCGAGCGCGACGATCGAGATCCAGCGTCCACCGGGCAGCGAGCAGATCGGCTTCCTGGTCACGACCGAATCCCTGGAGGTTACCGAGACGTGGGACCCGCCGCCCGGCCCGGCGAAAGTCGGCGCGATATTCAAGCGCACCATCCTCCAGCGCGCACCGAATCTGACCGGCATGGCGCTCGCGCCCGCCCCCACCACGGCACCCGATGGCATCAAGGTCTATCCCGGCAACGCCGAGACGAAAGACAAACTCGAGCGCGGCGACTTCCTCGGCGAACGCCGCGAGACGATCACGTATCTGCTGCAAAAATCCGGCGCGCTCTCGCTGCCCGCGCTCACGTATGTCTGGTGGAATCCCAAGACGCAAACGCTCGATTCGAAAACCTTGCCGGCGTTGACCTTCGAGGTGGCCGCGCCGCCCGCTGCTCCATCGCCCGCCGCGACCGTAGCTGCCCGGCGGACTTGGCCATGGCTGCTTATCGCAGCACTGGTCGCCGGTCTGGGCGTTTGGCAGCGCCGCCGTTTTACGCGATGGGCAACGCGCTGCTGGGAGAAATTGAATCCGCCGGATCGCGTCGCTGCGCGGCAACTGCTCCGCGCCTGCCGCCTCAACAATCCCGCGCTTGCTGAAATCGCGTGGAACGTCTGGCGGGACAACCAGCCCACCGGGTTTCAGCCGGGTCCTGAGTTGCGCGCTGCCGTCCTCGGTTTGCGACGCCAGCTCTTTGGCCCTGAGTCTGCCGCCCCGTGGCGCGGCGACGGTCTCGCCCGAGCCTTCAAGAAGAATCCGGCCGCTGCCGAAACCAGTTTCGCCCACCGACCGGCATCCGCCTTGCCCGAACTCAACCCGCAAGCCTGACACCTCTTAAATCACAAACATGAAAACCTGCTTAACCGGAGCAAACCGAGAGAAGAGAGAAGAAAATCTCCGTTTCCTCGGTTACCTCCCTTGGCCCGTCGAAGTCGACCGGCGAAGATGGCTGTTCAAATCCGGAAAACCACAATTATGAAAATTTCACGCAAACAAAACCTCATCGTCGCCGCACTGGCTGCTGCCTGTGCCCTGGCGGCATCGACGGCGCAAGCTCAGGACAAGCCGGTCTTTGACAGCCGGCTCACCCTCGCTTCCGCCGACGCTTTTTCCTCCGGCGGCGGCGGCGCGGGGGCCGACCAGACATCCGCGGAGGCGGAACTCGCGATGAAGTTGCAGAATCCCGTCGCCAGCCTTGTCAGTGTGCCGCTTCAGAACAACTGGGATTTCGGCATCGGCCCGGCTGACGCGATGAAGTACACCTGCAACATCCAGCCGGTGATTCCGTTCTCGATCAGCAAAGACTGGAATCTCATCACCCGGACCATCATGCCGGTCATCTATGCCGAGTCGCCGGTGAAGGGCGGTTCTGATCATTCGGGCTTGGGCGACATTACGCAGAGCTTCTTCCTCTCGCCCAAGGCTCCGGTGGGCGGTTGGATTATCGGTGTCGGCCCGGTGGGGTATTATCCCACCGCGACCGATTCGGCCCTCGGCGCCGGCCAATGGGGTGCCGGCCCGACCTTCGTGGTGTTGCAGCAACAACACGGATTCACCTACGGCATGCTGGCCAACCATATCTGGTCGTTCGCCGGATGGGGGGATCAGGCCGTCAACGCCAGCTATCTTCAGCCGTTCTTCACCTATACCACGAAGACGCACACTTCATTGTCCGTGAACACTGAGTCCACCTACGACTGGGAGGCCAGCCAGTGGACCGTGCCCGTGAATTTCATGGTTCAACAGCTGGTGAAAATCGGCAAGCAACCCATCGCCTTCCAGATGGGCTACCGCTACTACGCCGAGAAGCCGGATGGCGGACCGGACTGGGGCTTGCGCTTCACCATCACCTTCCTGTTCCCGAAATGAATAACCGAGTGACAATTGGCAGGTGGCAGGTGGCAACCACGAAATCTCTACGCCGCGTATCCGGCGTTCGGACTTGGTTCCGCCTGTTACTGCTGTTTGTCGCTGCCTTTTCTGTGCGTGCGGCGGGCGATGATCCGAGTAACGAATATCGCACCACCGTGGATATGCATCATCCGATCTCGGGCAACCTCACCGGCGTGGCGGATGTGGGCTATCGCTGGAATCCAGATCTGGACTATCAGACTTACACCATTCTTTGGCCGGGACTCATCTACTCGGCCGCCAAATGGGCGCAGGTTTCCGCCGGCCTGCGCACATTCTTCACCGACAACGAGGGCAGCGCCGACACACTTGAATTGCGTCCCTACGCCGGCGTAAAGCTTTTCCTGCCGAACAAACTCAGTTGGAACATCTACAACGAAACCCGTTATGAATTCCGCGACACGGAGAACACCACGACCCACGGCTGGAGCAGCTATAGCCGGATCCGCAGCCAGTTCGGCGTGGAGGTTCCGTTGGCCTCGCGCGAACGGGCTTGGAATCCGAAGACCTGGTATGGGCGGGCTGACGTGGAGCCGTTCTACCGGTTCGACCAGAACACGGTTGACCCGCTCCGCGTGGAAATCGCCATCGGCCATATCCTGAGCCATCGCGTCCGCTGGGAATTGACATACACCGCGCAGTTCAGCCGCCTGTCGGGAGGCGGTTCATTGGAATTCAACGAAAACATCATCAGTTTGAATATTAAAATTGGCCTAAAAGAGCTGCTGCTCCAGCGGCTCCTGGACCCGCTCCGTGGTGGCTGACACGGCATTGACCAAAGCAACTTGAGAACAACTTGAAGCGATGACCAATACAACATGAACACCACACGCAGCCTAAACCACATCGCCATCGCGCTCGGCGCTGCGGTGGCTTTCACCACCGCCATTGCCCGCGCCGCGGACCCGCTGCCCTCGTGGAACGACGGCCCGGCCAAACAATCCATCATCACCTTCGTCGAGAAGGTCACCAAACCCGGCACGCCGGATTTTGTGCCCGTCTCCGAACGCATCGCCACCTTCGACAACGATGGCACGCTCTGGTGCGAGAAACCCTTGCCTGTGCAATTGTTTTTCGTTCTCGAACGGGTGAGGACGCTTGCGCCGCAGCATCCGGAATGGCAGACCAACGAACCCTTCGCCTCCATCCTTAAGGGCGACCCGAAGGGCTTGATGGCCGGCGGCGAGCGCGGGCTCGTGGAAGTCATCATGGCTACGCACGCCGGCAACACCACCGATGAGTTTGAACAGATTGTGAAGGACTGGATCGCCACCGCGAAACATCCCAAGACCGGCAAACTCTACACCGAGATGGTGTATCAGCCGATGCTCGAAGTGCTCGCTTACCTGCGCGCAAACGGCTTCAGGAATTTCATCGTATCCGGCGGCGGTATCGAGTTCATGCGGCCATGGACAGAGAAAGTCTATGGCATCCCGCCCGAGCAGGTCGTAGGCAGCAGCGTGAAGACGAAGTTTGAACTGCGCGATGGCCAGCCGGTGCTCGTGCGGTTGCCGGAAGTGAATTTCAACGACGACAAGGGCGGCAAGCCGGTCGGTATCAATCAGCACATCGGCCGCCGGCCCATCGCGGCGTTCGGCAATTCCGACGGCGATTTGCAGATGCTCCAGTGGACTGCTGCCGGCAGCGGCGCGCGTTTCTGCCTCTACGTCCACCATGATGACGGCGAGCGCGAATACGCCTACGACCGCAAGGACACTTTGGCCAGGCTCGACAAGGGCCTCGACGAAGCCGCCGCGAAGGGTTGGACCGTCGTCAGCATGAAGAACGATTGGAAGACGGTCTTCCCCGTGCAGTCCGAAATCACCGCCATCGATATCCTGCTGAAACCCGACGCGACGATGCTCAAGCACGCCGCCGCCGACAATGCCCGGCTGCTCGGCGTCTTCCCGAAGGGTTTCGCGCTGGATGCGGAACACACGCCGCACATCACGATGCTCCAGTGCTTTGTCCGCACGGCGGACCTGGAAAAACTGTTTGCCGCTGAAGAAACGGTGTTCGCCGCCGCCAATGTGACGGCGATGAAGCTGGAGGCGTTCAAGTACTACTATGCCCCGGCGGGCGCCGGGACAGGTGTCGCCGGCATTTGCGCGAAGCCGACGCCGGAAATCCTCAAGCTGCAGGAAGAGGTTATCGCTGCGGCCAAGCCGTTCATGCAGGAGACCGCCACCATCGGCGCGTTCACGGCCCCGCACGACAATCCGGCCACCGACGCGGCCATGATCCAGTATGTGTCCACGTTTGTGCCGAAGATGACCGGCGCGCACTACAACCCGCACGTCAGCATCGGCGTTGCTACGAAAGAGTACCTCGACAAGATGCTCACTGAGCCTTTCGAGTCATTCACCTTCGCGCCCGCCGGCGCGGCGGCCTATCAGCTTGGCCCGTACGGCACCGCGGCAAAGCAGCTCAAGGAATGGGATTTGAAACGTTAGGCAAAACAACCGAACCGCGAAAGCGCAGCACGATCATGAAGTACAAAAACAAAGCCAAAACCCGCAGCTGTAAAATCGTGACCGCTTTGGCCGCCACCGGTGCGGTGGCCTCCTGCGCCTTCGGCCAGGCGACCAACGCGCCCGCCGCGAAGGACGGCATGATTTCGCTGGTCGGGCTGGAGCCGGCGATCAACTACGCCTTCCGCCGCAATCTCGAATTCTACGGCGACCCCAATACCGAAGGCGGGAACCTGTGGGATCGCACCCAGTTGACCGGCAATTGGGGCGGCCTACGCGATCAAGCGGTCGCCCGCGGAGTTTACCTGGACGCCAGCGTCACGCAGTTTCTCCAAGGGGACGTGTCCGGCGGCAAGAACCAGGGTCCGGCGCGCTACAATGGCAGCGCGGACTACTGGCTGACCGTCGACAGCGGCAAGGCGGGCCTCTGGCCCGGCGGGGCGATCTTTGCGCACGCCGAATCGTCGTGGCAGGCCAACAAGAGCGTCAACGGGGATACCGGCTCGTTGTTGCCGGCCAATTACGACGCCACCATGCCCTCGAACGGCCGCTCCGATAACATCGCCTTGCCCGAACTCTATCTGGCCCAGGGCCTGCCGGGCAATTTGCTGGCCATGGTGGGCAAAGTGGACTTCGCGGGCATCGGCGACCAGAACCTTTTTGCCAACAACGAGCGCACCGAGTTCCTCTACACCGGCCTTGTCAACAACCCGATCCTCGGGTCCTTCCTCCCCTACACGCCCCTCGGCGCCGCCCTCGACTGGGCGCCCTCCAAGGAGCACAACCTGGCTGTGCTGGGCGTCCAGAGCGACGGAAACGGAACCACGGCCGGATTCGACAACTTCAACGGCAACTACGCCGTCGGCAGTCAGTACACGTATTCGCCGACGCTTGCGGGTCATCTGCCCGGCGATTATCATTTCCTCGTGGCGTATTCCACCAAGTCATTCACCGATTTCAACGTGAATTCCCAGGACTTGATCGGGGAGATCATCGGCAAGGTCCCCGTGAGCAAAAAAGACGGCAATTATTGCGCCCTGGCCAGCTTCGACCAATACCTCTGGACCCGGGACGCCAGCGAGACGCCAGCCGATGCGCCCTCCCGCAAAGGCCTTCCGCTGGTCGGCGTCGGTCTCTTTTTCCGGGCGGGCTGGGAACCTCAGGACCGGAACGTGATCGACCAGTTCTACAGCTTCGGCATCGGAGGTTACGGCGGATTGCCCGGACGCGACCGCGACCAATGGGGTCTGGGCTGGGCCGGCACCCATATCTCCGGAGATGTGCGGAACGACCTCAAGGTCCTTGGCCGGTCGGCCAACGAGTTCGAAAATGCCGTTGAAACGTTCTACAACTTCGCGGTGACTCCGGCCATGCACATCTCCCTGGACCTCGAGCTCATCACGTCCGCAGCCCCCTCCGTGGACACGGCGGTGGTGCTCGGAACGCGATTCCAGTTCGACTTTTAAACCTTTTGGACAAAACCGAAATGAATCCATGAAAACGAAAAGAATCAGCCTGGCGACGCTGGCCCTGTTGCCAGTCGCAATGCTCACCCTCGTTTCCTGTTCGTCCACCTCCGAACCACCCCCCGCGGTGGGAAAGGGTTGGTTCATCCCCAACAAAGGCGCTCCGGGCGGCGTGCGCGTTCAAACCGTCAAACTGGCCGGCACCGTGACTGCGATGGACAAGGCCAAACGCACCGCAACGCTCCTGACACCTGATGGCAAGACAATCATGATGAAGGTGAGTCCGGAGGCCGTCAACTTTGAGCAGATCACCGTGGGCGACCCGATCACCGTCACCGTGGTGGAGCGGATCGAGGAGTCTCTCGCCAAGGAAGGCGCCGCCGCGGGTGCCGGAGCCGCGGCTGGGGCGGCGGAAACCACCCAATACACCGCCAAGGTCATGGCGATCGATCTGGAGAAATGCACGGCAACGCTTCAGTTTGAGGACGGCGAAATAAAGACCGTTCCGATCCGCAACGATGTGGGCTTGAACCAAAGCATGGTTGGGCGACAGGTGATATTTCACGTGACCGATAGGACTGCCATTTGGATCGAGAAACAGGAATGAATTACTGATTACAGATCACGGATAACATGACCACTCCTGAACATGCTCCTGCACGGCTGACCGCCCGGCGGAAAAAGGACGGCGGCGTGCTGGTAGAAATCGCCGGCGACTGGCTGGATCGCTCCTCGTTGCCGGGCATTTCCGCCACGGAGAGCGAACTGTCGAAGGCCGGCGTCAAGGCGGTGGAGTTCGATGCCAGCGCATTGGGCCGCTGGGACAGCGCCTTGATGGTGCGCATCATGGCCATCCACGACCTCTGCGCCAAAGCCAAGATCGAGTTCCGCGCCAAGACACTGCCGGGCGGGCTGGCAAAATTAATTGCGCTGTCGCAGGCCGTGCCGGAAAAGAAAGATGCGGCGCGAAAAGAAGTGAAGTCGTCCTTCCTCGAGCGGGTCGGCGAATCGGGCCTCGAAGTCTGGACCGGCGGCACCGCGATGTTGAGCTTCTTGGGCGAAAGCGTGGTCGCCTCGCTGAAGCTGGTCCGCGGCCAGGCGCAATTCCGCTGGTCCGACACGCTCATGGTCGTCCAGCAATGCGGGCCGGAGGCTTTGGGCATCGTGGCCCTCATCAATTTTCTCATCGGCATGATCCTCGCCTTCGTCGGGGCCACCGAACTGGCCCAGTTCGGCGCGTCCATCTACACGGCGGATCTGGTGGCCATCGCCTCGGTTCGCGAGATGGCCTGCATCATGACCGGCATCATCATCTGCGGCCGTACCGGTGCGGCCTTTGCCGCGCAACTGGGCACCATGAAGGTCAACCAGGAGATTGAGGCGTTCCAGACGTTTGGCATCTCGTCGTTCGAGTTCCTCGTCTTGCCCCGGATGCTGGCGCTGGTCCTGATGATGCCGCTCCTGTGCCTGTTCGCGGACCTAATCTCCATCGCCGGCGGATTTCTGGTTTCGACCCTGATGCTGGACGTCTCCCCGGTGCTTTACCTGGACCGGACCATTGCCTCCATCAGTCTGACGGGTTTTTTGCTGGGCGTTTTCAAGGGCGGGTTCTTTGGCGTGATTGTCGCGCTGACGGGCTGCCTGCGCGGGATGCAATGCGGCACCAACGCGGCCGCCGTCGGCCAGGCCACCACCTCGGCGGTCGTCACCGGCATCACCTGGATCATCGCCTCCGACGGCATTTTCGCCGTGATCTGCAGCACCCTGCACATCTGAGCCATGAGCACTGACGCCAACATCAAAATCGAGATAAGCGACCTGACGATGGCGTTCGGTTCGTTCGTTGTCATGCGCGACATCAACGTGCAGATCCGGCGCGGCGAGGTGTTCATCATCATGGGCGGCAGCGGTTGCGGCAAAAGCACGCTGCTCCGGCACATGATCGGGCTGAAGGAGCCGGCCAAAGGAGACATTTATTATGACGGGGTTCCTTTTTGGAAATCGGATGAGGAGGTGCGAACCGGAAAGCTGCGGAGCTTCGGCGTCCTGTTCCAAAGCGGCGCGCTGTGGAGCTCGATGACGCTCGCCGAAAACATCAGCCTCGTCCTGGGCGAATACACTGATTTTCCGGCGGCGGAGCTCCGGGAGATCGCCCGGCTCAAGCTGGCGCTCGTGGGCTTGAAGGGTTTCGAGGATTATTATCCGGCGGAAATATCCGGCGGCATGTGCAAGCGCGCCGGGCTGGCCCGTGCCCTTGCGCTGGACCCCGATGTGCTTTTCTTCGACGAACCCTCAGCAGGCCTCGACCCGATCAGCTCGCGCAACCTCGACGAGCTGATTCTCCAGCTCCGCGACAGCCTCGGCGCGACGTTTGTGGTCGTGACCCACGAGCTGGCGAGCATTTTCACCATTGCCGACAACTCCGTTTTCCTGGATCCCAACACCCGCACGATGCGGGCCAGGGGCAACCCGCGCGAATTGCTGAAGCACTCGACCGACCCGGCGGTGCAGCAGTTTCTCACCCGCGGCGAGGCCCCGGCCCAGCCATCGGCCAAAACCTCCTGACCTATGAGCAAGAAAATCAACACCACTTCCATCGGCCTGTTCATCGTCACCGGTGTGGCGCTGGGCGTGACCGGCCTGCTGCTCTTCAGTTCGTCGAAGATGTTCTCGCGAACGCATGAGCAAATCCTTTACTTCGATGGCTCGCTGAACGGCCTCCACGATGGCGCTCCCGTCAAATACCGCGGCGTGACCGTTGGCTCCGTCAAGCGGGTGATGGTCCGGTTCAATCAGGCCGAGGATGACAATGCCATGCCGGTGCTCATCGAAATCGAGGACAAGCTGGTGCGCCAGGTGTTGGGGGACAAGGCCGGCGAGCTATTCTACGCGCGCACGACCGATGCCGAGGTAAGGGCCGAACGCATCAAAGCCGGTTTGCGCGCCTCGCTGCAGACCGAGAGCCTCGTCACCGGCGTGCTCTATGTGGACATTTCGGTCGATCCCAACGCGCCGCCGCCGGTCTTCCATCAGTTGGAGAAAATTTACGTCGAGATGCCAACGGAACCGACCGAGATCCAGCAACTCTTCAACAACCTCGCCAGCGTCGACATCAAAAGTCTGCAGACCAACCTGAACGGGTTGATCATCCGGCTCGATACCACGGTGGGTCAATTGCAGATGGCTGACATCAATGCCGGCATCACCAACCTGCTGGCTTCAATCAGCCGACTGGCCGCCAGCCCCGATCTCACCAACAGCTTGGCCGCCATCCCGCCGACGCTGGCGGAGGCCAATCGTACGCTGGCCCAACTTCGCGGTGCCGGCGAGAACCTGCGTGCCATGCTGGCGCCCGACTCACCGGTCCGTAACGATCTCGACCAGGCCCTTGAACAACTGGCCGGTGCCGCGCAGTCCATTTCCTCGCTCACTGAATTTTTGAAGCAACATCCGAATGCAATCATCGCTGGTCGCGAACTTCCCCAAAAAAACAAACCATGAAAACCACCCCCAAACCCCATGTGCCCGATGCGCTAGGCTGCCGCAAGAGCCTGCCGTGCGCCGGGAGTCTCCTGACAATAGTATGCTCGATTCTGCTGTCGGTCGGGCTCACCGGCTGCAGCTTCCTGAAGCCGGCCAAATACACGGCCCGTTATTATGTCCTGACACCTGTCGCGGCGACCCAAGCCGGACCAGGCTCTCTGGCCGTCGGATTGGGACAGGTAAAGCTGCCGGCCTATCTCTTCAATGCCTCGCTGGCGATTCGCAAAGGCACCAACGAAATCGATTACCTTCATTCGGCGCTCTGGGCTGAGCATCTGGATGCGGGTTTCCAGCGGGTGCTGGCTGCGGACCTGGCGACCGACTTGCCCACGGATCAGATCCGCCTGTCCGCCTGGCAGCAAAATGACGTTGCTGTGGAAGTCTATGTCACCATCGAGCAATTCGACGTGGACGCCGGCGGCCGGGGAGTGCTGATCGCACGGTGGCGCATCCTCTCACCGGGCGGCGAGAAGGTGCTGAAGGCCGGCAGCAGCCGTCTCGTGCACGAAGGCCCGGCACCGGACGCCGGCGCCTCCGGCGCCGTTTCCACCCTGAGCGGGCTCGTCGCGGATTTCAGCCGCCAGTTGGCGCAGGCGCTCAAAGAGACGCCGCTCGCCTCACCCGGTCGCCCGATGTCGCCGTGATGCAAATATGTCAGACCAAACGTCATTGCTCGTAAAAATTCTCGTCGCGGTTGGCTTGATGGCGATCACCGCGGCCATGCATGCCGCCGGGTTCTCCTTGCTGCTCCGGGCCATACTGCGGTCGCACGCCCTGGACAGGTCGGGCTTCTGCCACACCACCCTGTGGGTGATGGGCCTGACGTGCTGGCTCATTCTGATCCACCTGGCGGAGATTACTGTCTGGGGATTGTTCTATTTCTGGCAGGGCTGCCTGCCGAATGCCCAGGACGCGTTGTATTTTTCCTCGGTCACCTACACGACCCTCGGCTACGGCGACATCGTCTTGCCCAGGCTATGGCGGTTGTTTGCGCCGCTGGAGGCATTGACTGGCATTCTCATGTGCGGGCTCTCGACCGGGCTTTTCTTCGCGCTCGTCAGCCGGTGGATCAGCAACTGGATGAAACGGCAAATCGCGTCAGAACCTCACGCTGCGGCGCCGATGAACAAATAAAACTTAACCATTAAAACCATGACATTCCATACCCGTCTCCACGCCGCGCTGGCGTCTAAGCTTATGAAACCAAAACTACAACCTGACCCTTTCGGACAACGTCCGTCGGTGCTGCGCCGGCGTATGACTCCTTCCCTGCTGGCATTGCTCGCCGCCGGCTTAACGATCACCGCCACTTCCTGTAAAAAAGCGGCACCGGCCGCCCCGCCGCCCACGGTGGTGGTGATGGACGTGGCGGCCACCAATGCGCCGGCTTCCGCCGAGTTCATCGGGCAACTCGATTCGCCCCAGAACGTCGAGGTGCGGGCGCGCGTCGAGGCGTTCGTGGACAAGATCATCTTCACCGAAGGCACGGAGGTGAAGGAAGGCGACCCGCTCTTCAAGCTCGATGACAAGCCCTTACAAGAGAAGCTCGCCGCCGCCAACGGGTCGCTGGCCGAGGCCAGGGCCGCGTTGAACAAATACGAGAAAGACGTCGCCCGGCTGACGCCGCTGGCCGAGAAGAAGGCCGTTCCGCAGCAGGACCTGGACAACGCCATCGCCTACGTGGACGTGGGCAAGGCCGCCGTGCTTTCCGCCGAGGCGAACGTGCAATCGGCCGTGCTGGATGTCGGTTATTGCGATGTGCGCGCGCCCATCAGCGGAATGATCGGCGCCAAGATGGTCCAGATGGGCGAACTGGTCGGCAAAGGTTCGCCGACGTTGCTCGCCACCATTTCGCAGCTCGACCCCATTTGGTTCTACTGCAACGTGAGCGAAGTGGATTACCTCCGGGCGGAAGCTGACCGGCTGCGTTCCGGCAAACACATCGAAGATGTGCCGATTACCCTGATCCTTTCGGACGGTTCGGCCCATCCGGAAAAAGGGAATGTCATCTTCGTTGACCGCGCGGTGGACCCGAAGACCGGCACGTTGCGCATGCGCGCCGCGTTCGCCAATCCCCAGAGATTACTCCGGCCCGGCATGTTTGCGCGCGCCATCGCCGACCTCGGCGTCCGGCCCGACAGCATCCTGGTGCCGGAGCGTGCCGTGGCGGAGTTGCAGGGCAAGAACTTCGTATGGGTCATCAGTCCGGACAACAAGGCCGTGCAACGCCCGGTCGCCGTGGGCCGGCAGATCGGCGAGAAACTGCTCATCACCGAAGGGCTCAAACCCGGCGAGCGCATCGTGGTGGAAGGTTTGCAGAAGGTGCGCGACGGCCTGACGGTCAAACCCATGACCGCCGAGGAAATCAAGGCCGCTGAACTGGTTGCCAAAGCTGCCGAGGACGCCAAGGCGGCCGGAGCCAAACCCACCAAGGAATAACTGTTATGGCCGACTTCTTCATACGCCGCCCCATCGTCGCGATGGTCATTGCCATCCTGACGGTGATCGTGGGGGCCATCACCCTCAAACGCCTGCCCATCTCGGAATATCCGCCGGTCAGTCCGACGATGATCCAGGTCACGACCACCTACCGCGGCGCCGCCGCCGAGGCGGTCATGGAATCCGTTGCCACACCCATCGAGTCGAAGGTCAACGGCGTGGACAAGTTGATTTACCTTCAGTCCTACAATGCCAACGACGGCAAGCTGACGTTGAACGTCTATTTTGATGTCGGCACGGACGTGGACATCATGCAGGTCAACACCCAAAACCGCGTCGGGCAGGCCCAGGCGCAATTGCCGGAAGCGGTCAAGAAGGAAGGCGTGGTCGTCAACCGCTCCAGCCCGGACATCCTGATGGTCATCGCGCTCAATTCGCCCAAGAACACCTACGACGCCATCTTTCTGGGCAACTACTGCGACATCAATCTCGTGGACTCCATCAAGCGCGTGCGCGGCGTCGGCGACGTGAAAAACTACACCGCGCAGGATTACACGATGCGCATCTGGCTGCGGCCCGACAAACTCGCGTCGCTGGGCATTACGCCCCAGGACATCCAGAACGCCATCAAGGAGCAAAACGCCCAGTCGCCTGCCGGCCGCATCGGCGCCGAACCCGCGCCGCCCGGGCAGGAAAGCCAGTTTAACGTCCGCGCTCTCGGCCTGTTGAAAGACCCCAAGGAATTCGAAGAGATCATCATTCGCTCCAACCCCGACGGCTCGCAGGTGAAAATCAAGGATGTCGCCCGGGTGGAATTGGGCGCGCAAACCTACGACCTGCGGGCCCGGTTGAACAAATCGCCGGCGGGCTGCATCGGCGTTTTCCTCGCGCCCGGCGCCAACGCCCTCGAAACGGCGGACAACGTGAAGAAAATTCTGGAGGACGCCAGCAAGCGCTTTCCGCCAGACATGGAATACGACGTCACGCTCGATACCACCCTGCCGGTCAAGGCCTCCATGGAGGAGATCGTGCATACCTTGTTTGAGGCGGTGATCCTCGTGCTCATTGTTGTGTATGTCTTCCTCCAAAGTTTCCGCGCCACCATCATCCCGATGTGCACGGTGCCGGTGTCGTTGCTCGGCGCCTTCATCATGTTCCCGGTGCTGGGCTTCAGCGTGAACGTGCTGACGATGTTCGGCCTGGTGCTGGCCATCGGCATCGTGGTGGACGACGCCATCGTCGTCGTCGAAGCCGTGCAACACCACATCGAGCACGGCAAGGAGCCGGTGGAGGCGACCCGACTGGCGATGAAGGAAGTGTCCGGTCCGGTCGTGGCCATCGGGCTGGTGTTGTGCGCCGTGTTCGTGCCGGTGGCGGGCATGAGCGGCGTGACCGGCCAGCTCTACCGGCAGTTCGCGCTCACCATCGCCGTGGCGGTGGTCTTCTCGGTCATCAACGCCCTGACGCTCAGTCCGGCATTGTGCGCCCTGTTGCTTAAAAAGCCGGCGCCGGGCCGCGGTCCGATTGCGAAGTTCTTCAAGCTGTTTAACAGCGCCTTTGATTGGGTGACCAGCCGCTACGGCACCATCGTCGGCGGCCTGACGCGCAAGGCCACGCGTTCGATGCTGTTGCTCGTCGCGGTGGTCGCGGGCATCGGGATCATTGGCAAGTTTGTGCCCGGCGGGTTCATTCCCGAAGAGGACAAGGGTTATGTGTTTGTCGCCGTGCAATTGCCGGAGGGGGCGTCGCTGCAACGGTCGGATGAAGTGCTCAAACAGGTGGAAACCATCGTGGAGAACACTCCCGGCGTGCGTTCCGCCGTGGGCATCGCCGGCTTGAATGTTCTCAACATGCTGAACTTCCCCAACTCAGCGATGATGTTCATCGGACTCAAACCCTGGGAGGAGCGCAAGGCGCCGGAACTGCACGCCAGCGCCATCACCCGCGAGTGGACCCGGAAATTTGCCGCCATCCCCGGCGCCCGCGCCTTCGCGTTCAGCCCGCCGCCCGTGCCGGGTTACGGCATGGTGGGTGGCTTCAATGTGCAGTTGCAGGACCGCTCCGGCGGATCCATCGAGCAGTTGGCTGGCTACATGAAACAGTTGACGGAGGCGGTTTCCAAGCGGCCGGAAATCGGTCGCCTCACCACCACTTTCAATATCGCCACGCCGCAGGTGAAGGTTGAACTCGACCGCGAGAAGTGCCGCACGCTCGGCGTGCCGGTGGACGTTGTGTTTGCGACGCTGCAAACCTATTTGAGCGGGCTTTATGTGAACGACTTCGTCCGTTTTGGCCGCGTCTATAAGGTGTTCCTCCAGGCCGAACCGCAATTCACCGACAAGCCGGACGACATCGGCCGGTTCTACGTGCGCAACAACAGCGGCGGGATGGTGCCGTTGAACACGCTGGTGACGGTCAGCAAGATGTCCGGCCCAAACGTCGTCACGCGTTTCAATCTCTACAACGCCGCGGAGATCATGGGCGCGCCCGCGCCCGGTTACAGTTCCGGCCAGGCGATGCAGGCCATCGAGGAAGTCATGAAGACCATGCCTACCGAAACCGGCTACGAATGGTCCGGCCTGACGCTCCAGGAAAAGAAGTCCCAGGGCCAGGCCCCGGTCATTTTCGGCCTGGCGGTGTTGTTCGTGTTCCTGCTGCTGGCGGCGCAATACGAAAGCTGGGGACTGCCCTTCGCCGTGCTGCTCGCCACGCCGACGGTCATCCTGGGCACACTGGCCGGCATGTTGGTGCGCCACTTCGACTTGAATGTATATGCGCAAATCGGACTGGTGATGCTCATCGGGTTGGCGGCCAAGAACGCGATCCTTATCGTCGAGTTCGCCAAGGTGAAACGCGAGGAAGGCGTCTCGATTCTCGACGCGGCGGTCCAGGGATCGAAACTCCGTCTGCGCCCGATTCTGATGACATCCTTCGCGTTCATTCTGGGCTGCGTGCCGCTGATGCTGGCCACGGGTTCCGGGGCCGCCTCGCGCAGCACCATGGGCACGGGCGTGGTCTTCGGCATGACCATCTCCACCGCGGTGGGGTTGTTTCTCATCCCGGTCTGTTATGTCTTCGTGCAAAAGATCATCGAGCGCGGCAAAAAAACGGAGCCGGTGAAAGCGACGCCAAGTGCCGGCGAGAAAGGAGGAGTGCACTGATGAAAATGTCACTGCAAAATTGCACGGCCGCCGTCGGCGTTGTGCTCGTACTTCTGGCCGGTTGCGCGGTCGGGCCGAATTACAAGCGCCCGGCCATTGACACGCCGGCCGCTTATCGCACGGCCGCCTCGGACACCAATGCGCCCGCCGGCACGAATTCCTTCGCCACCCTCGGTTGGTGGGACGTCTACGATGAACCGCAGCTCAAGGCTTACATCGCCGAGGCGCTCACGAACAGTTGGAACATCAAGATCGCCGCCGCCCGCGTCCTGCAGGCGGAAGCGGCCGCCGGGGTCGCGCGCTCGCAGTTCTTCCCGACCGTGAATGCCGGAGGCGACCTGTTCAATGCCCGCACGTCCCAGCGCGGGCCGTCAGCGCCTCCCAGCGGAGTGAACCCGGAGGCAAAATACGGCGATGCGTTTCTCGCTGTGCCGGCCTATGAAGTGGATCTCTGGGGTAAAATCCGTCGCGCCAACGAAGCCGCCCGCGCCCGCCTGCTCGCGACGGAGGATGCGCAGCGCACGGTGCGCCAGACGCTGGTCTCACAAGTTGCGAGCACCTATTTGCTGTTGCTCAAGCTGGATCTGGATTTGCAGATCGGCCGGGACAGTTTGACCGTCAACACGAACTCGCTGGAATTGACCCGCTCCCGCCAGCAAGGGGGAGTCGCCTCGATGCAGGATGTGTATCAATCGCAGGTGCTCGTGGCGACGGCGGAAGCGTCCATCGTGAACACGCTGCGCCAGATCGAGCAGACGGAAAACGAATTCAACATTCTGCTGGGCCACAATCCCGGGCCGGTCAAGCGGGGCGCTCCGCTGGTGGACCAGACCTTGCGCTCCAGCGTGCCGGCGGGATTGCCGTCGGCTTTGATCGAGAACCGCCCCGATGTTCGCGCCGCTGAGGAGGAGTTGGTGGCAGCCAATGCAGACATCGGCCAGGCCAAGGCGGCTTTCTTCCCGCAGGTCACGCTGACGGGCGCGTTTGGCCACCAGTCCACGGCCCTTTCGGATTTGTTCACCGGACCGTCGCGGGCATGGCAGTTCGGTCCGGCGGTGACCCTGCCGCTGTTCACCGGCGGACGGCTGCGTTCCGAATACAAATCAGCCAAGGCCAGGTTTGACGAGTCGCTGGCCAATTACCAGAGCACCGTGCAGGAGGCGTTCCGGGAAGTGTCGGATGCACTCATCGAGTATCAGCGCAGCCAGGAGTATTATGCCCGACAGCAGGAACTCACCCAGGCGAACCGCGACGCGGCGAACCTCGCCAACGTCCGCTATGAAGGCGGCGTGACCAGTTATCTGGAAGTGCTCTACAACGAGCAGCAATTGTTCACCGCCGAGTTTGGCCTGGCCCAGGCGCGGCTGGCCGAGCATTTGAGCGTGGTTCAACTTTATCGCGCCCTGGGCGGCGGATGGACGATGCCCAACACCGGCAAGGGAGCGCCGGTTGCCAAACATTGAACCGGCTTACGGATTTATGAAAACGAATCAGCAAGTTGACGCGAAGCAAATATTGACCGACCAGGTTCGCCGCGCCCGTCTCCGGCTGACGAACGCTGAAAACAAGCTGGCGACGGCCAGGGAGGAGGCACGCCTCGCCCGGCGACGGCGCAAGGAGGCGAAGCAGGCCGCCCGGGCGGCCAAGAAGGAGGCGCGGCTGGCCAAGGAACGGGTGGCGCGGTCGGAAGTCGCCCTCGCCAGACTCGAAGCCCGGCTGGCGCAGTGCCCCCGTTCTCCAGTCGAGGCCAAGCCCCGCAAAACTCCGGCGAAAAGAGTTGCCGCCGCGCCGCTTCGCCAAAGCCCGGTGCGAACGGCCGCCGTTCATCCGCGCCCTGTTTTGATAATTAAAAAACCGGTTGTCGGGCGGACAAAGACTAAACCATCATTGAGCCCCACCGACGACGTAAAAACAATTCCCGGCACGGTTTCGCCGGAGCTGGAAACGCCGGTTGAGGTTCTTCCGCCGTGGGAACAGAAACCAACACCTCAAATCGTCAAGGACGTTGAGGCAATTTTCGCCGAAGCACCCGCCGCGCCGGAGAGTCCGGCACCCGCGGTTGAAACCATCGCTTTGCCGGTACCGCCCGCCAAGCCATTAACCATCAACCCACAGGAGACATTATGAGCAAAACATCGGAAGCCAAAAAGGAAGCCAAGTTGAAGAACAAAAAATACATGAAGGAATTGCGCAAGCTCCAGGCGGAGCTGTGCCACTTGCAGGACTGGGTGAAGCAAAAGGGCCTGCGCGTGATCATCATTTTCGAAGGCCGTGACGGCGCCGGCAAGGGCGGAACCATCCGCGCCATCACCGAGCGCGTCAGCCCCCGAGTGTTCCGCGTTGTGGCGCTGCCCGCGCCTTCCGACCGCGAGAAATCACAGATGTACATTCAGCGCTATATGGCGCATTTCCCGGCGGCGGGCGAGGTCGTGATTTTTGACCGTAGTTGGTATAACCGCGCCGGGGTCGAGTATGTCATGGGCTTTTGCAGCAAGGAGCAGCACCAGTTGTTCCTCGAACGTTGCCCGGAGATCGAGAAATACATGGTGAATGGCGGCATCATTCTCATCAAGTTCTGGCTCGAAGTCAGCGACAAGGAGCAGAAGCGCCGGTTCGAGGCGCGCATCACCGATCCCATCCGCCAGTGGAAGTTGAGCCCCATGGATCTGCCGTCGCGCACCAAGTGGTTCGAGTATTCCCGCGCGCGCGACCTGATGCTCAAGGCCACGGACACGAAGTGGGCGCCGTGGCGCATCCTGCACTCCGACGACAAGAAACGCGCCCGGCTGAACTGCATTCATCACCTGTTGAAAATCATTCCCTACAAAAAAGTGGAGCGAGAGAAAATCAAGCTGCCCAAGCGCTCGATGAAAGGCGCGTACGACGACCAGGCCGCGCTCAAGGGCCGGAAATTTGTGCCGGAGAAGTATTGAACAATCAAGCCCCAGGCGCGATGGCCATGTCCGACGACCCGGTTAAATCCACCAAGCGCGTCCTCGAACCGATTGAGCGCATCGCCGAAACGCTCTTTGGGCTGATCATGTTCCTCACCATCACCGGTTCGCTCAGAGTGGCCACGGCGGGCTCCGATGATGTGCACACGATGCTCGTGAACGCCCTCGGGTGCAATCTGGCCTGGGGTGTCATTGATGCAGTGCTCTATTGTATGAACCGCGGGGCCGAGAAGGGCCGCGGTCTCATAGTTTATCGCGCCGTACGCAGAGCCACGGACCCAGAGCGGGCGCAGCGCCTCATCGCGGACGCGTTGCCGTCGGTCGTCGCGTCCATCCTCCAGCCGGCGGAGCTGGAATCCATCCACCAGCGTTTAAAGCAACTTCCCGAGCCGCCCGACCGTGTGCGCCTCCGGAAGGAAGATTGGCTGGCGGGGCTCTGGGTGTTCCTGTGGGTGGTCATCAGCATGTTTCCCCTGGCGATACCGTTCATTTTCATGCACAACGCGGCGCTGGCCCTGCGCGTCTCCAACGCCATCGCCATCGTAATGCTGTTCGGGATGGGCTATGCCTACGGACGCCTCACCCTGCGCAACCCGTGGTCCAGGGGGATTGCCATGGTCATCGTTGGGTTCACGCTCGTGGCTCTCACCAAGGCGTGCGGAGGATGAAGAGGATACCGAGCAGGCGGGGCGTGCAGGATACGTGAAAGCCGTCATGGAGTGAACAAATCAATCAACTCAAAAATGACACAATTATGAAATCAAATCATGATCACGCCACGCACGCGCGTTTCCCCATCCTGCAAGGAGTGCTGCCGATCACGGCCGCCCGGATCCCGGCTGAAATCATTGCCGGCATCACATTGGCCGCCATCGCCATTCCGGAAGTGATGGGTTACACCAAAATCTCCGGGACGCCGGTGATCACCGGCCTCTACACCATGCTCATCCCCACAGCGCTCTTCGCCCTGTTCGGCTCCTCCCGGCACCTGGTGGTGGGCGCCGATTCGGCGACGGCGGCCATCCTCGCCAGCGCTTTGGTGGGGATCGCGGCCACCGGTTCGGACCAATACCTGGCGTTGGCCGGTGTGCTGGCGCTGATGGCCGCGGTTTTCCTGATTCTGGCGCGTGTCCTGCGCCTGGGATTTCTGTCCGACTTTCTCTCGCGGACCGTATTGATCGGGTTCCTGACCGGGGTCGGCGTTCAGGTTGCGCTAGGACAGCTCCATGGCATGCTGGGCTTGGAGGGAGGCGGCCACGGCACGTTGGGCAAGTTTTGGCACACCTTGCAACATCTCGGAGAGGTCAACCGCAACGAGTTGACTATCACGCTCAGCGTGCTAGCAGTCATCATCGGCCTTGAGAAGGTCTCAAAGAAAATTCCGGGGGCTTTGATCGCGGCGATCGGCGCCATCGTCGCCAGTTGGGCGTTCGGATTCGACAAGCTGGTGCATGTGGTCGGAGCCGTTCCCGGGGGGCTGCCTTACCTGGGCCTGCCCAAGGTGGACTGGAACTGGCCGGTCATCTCGACTCTGATTCCGACGGCCTTTGCAATGTTCGTGGTCATCCTGGCGCAAAGTGCGGCGACCTCCAGCGCCTTTGCCACGCGCTATGACGAGAAATTCAGCGCGAACACCGACTTGGTCGGCTTGGCCTTGGCCAATATCGGCGCCGGACTGTCGGGCACTTTCGTCGTCAACGGCAGCCCCACCAAGACGCAAATCGTAGACAGCGCGGGCGGCCGCAGCCAATTGTCGCTCCTGGTGATGGTCGGGATCGTTTTGCTGGTCCTGCTCTTCCTGACCGCACCGCTGGCATACATGCCCGAAGCGGCCCTGTCGGCCATCGTGTTTCTCATCGGCGTCGGCCTGATCAATGTCGCCGGGATGCGGAAAGTTTTCGCCCAACGGCGCTCGGAGTTTTGGGTGGCGCTGGCTACCGCGCTTACGGTCGTGGTGGTGGGCGTCCAACAGGGAATCCTGCTTGCCATCGGTTTGTCCCTTATCGAACACACCCGCTACGGGTATCGGCCGAAGAACGCGGTGCTCGTGCCGGGCGAATCGGGCGGCCGGCAACCACTGCCGGTGGCCACGGCCGCGCAAGCCGCGCCCGGCCTGGTTATCTACCGGTTCACCCACAGCTTGTACTACGCGAATTGTCAGCAGTTCGCGGAGGAGATCGCCTTTCTCACGAACACCGCAGAGCCGCCGGTGCGCTGGCTTTGCCTTGACGCATCCGCAGTGGGCGATGTGGACTTTTCGGCGGCAGAAACCCTCCGGTCCATTCACGCGAAGTTGAAAGCGAAAGGTATACGCCTAGTCGTTGCGGAGGTCATGGACCTCAAGACTAGGACCGCCTACCACTTCAAGGAGCTGTTGGGTGCGGATGCCTTCTACGACCATCTGGAGGACGTCGTGAAGCAGTATCGGCAGCAGTTCAACTTGCCAGTTCCTGCCAAGCGTTCCGACCCGATTCCCGAGGGGCCCGCGCCGCTGGGACCGAACACCAGCGAAGTCAAATAGCCATGTCGCACGACCCTGTTAAATCCACCCGGGGCGTCCGCGAACCGAGCGAGCGCTTCGCCAAATTACTCTTTAGCCTGATTCTGGTCCTCACTCTATGAGATGAGGGTCGGTTTTCATCTATCGCCGAATCAAAAAAAACATGGGGAATTCATGTTGCGTTTGCAGCACAAATTGTTGATTACAAACGGCTTGGAGGCGAGGGTCGGAATCGGACAGGGTCAGGGGATTTTTTTCAAAATCCATTACCCCGCAATTACCACCTCACCACCAGAGGCGAACAGCCTCATAACTAACGAACGCCAATAGAATCAGGCATTTTTGAGCCTCTGTCAAGCACTCGCAATTACGCGCCAGAAACCAATCAAAAACTCACCAATTACTCATTTACTACCCGTTCACTGGCACTTTCACTGGCACTATTTTTTCACTTTTTTGCTCATTTCGACCAGGCGAGGGTCGGTTCGCAACTTTCGCTACAAAACTCACGCATCGTGGGAAAAAACAGCCATAATGGCGACCATTTCGTAGGAGTCCACTGGCACTTTCACTGGCACTCATTTTCAGTCTGGATCGTCTCAAATTCCACTGTTTTCAACCCCGCGCGCGCTGGCCAAGTGAAACTTCGCGAGGTTCACTTGGTCGATTATCTCGTCGAGGCTGATGGCATTCGGTCCGCTTTCACAAAAAGACTGCACCATCTTCTCCAACTTCTCCAGACGGCCAAAGCCGCTTTTCACAGCTTGGTCCGCGTGCTCAACTTTGGGGTGAAACTCCCAAACCCATTTCTCTCTGACCAAGTCGAACCACGGACCCGCAGGGTTTGGCAACTCGATACGTTCGACAATTCGTCTGGCGGATGAATTTTGCCGCTTCAATTTCTCGATGGCGCGACAGAGTTCCGTTCGTGCGTTGTCGTCGCCATGAACGAGAAACACCCATTTCAATGGCCGGTATGGTTGTTTGCCTTGTTTGTCAAAGATGTAGTCGAGCAACCCGGCGCGGTCCGCATGTCCCGAAAAAAAGGCAGAAAGATCAAGGATGCGGGCTTTGATTTCGGCACTGTCCAATCCCCAAGGCTTGCCATCTATGGCCGCTCTCGGATTTGCCGCTCGTTTCATCAACTCCGAGCCGGGCGTGCCGAATCCTTGGTAGCCCGTGATG
>Ga0335071_10001694_pt1 | contig 23748 bp, 17 predicted proteins | sample Lox_Sample_15_FD_206724 | JGI IMG/M metagenome (GOLD analysis project Ga0335071, IMG submission 206724) | Soil microbial communities from Loxahatchee National Wildlife Refuge, Florida, United States - Lox_Sample_1.5 | ecosystem: Environmental > Terrestrial > Soil > Wetlands | place: USA... | reverse complement strand
CCGAGGGGCTCCCGGCCATGGCCGAGCGCCTGGGCGCCGTGGTGTTCCACGAGAAGCTCGGCTCGCTCGCCGACAAGGCCAGCCGGCTCGGCGGCCTCGTGGCCGCGCTGGCCGGCGGTCCCGTCGCTGGCGACAACGGCTCCGGCGCCTCGCTCGCCGAGACCCTGCGCAGCGCCGCGCGCCTCGCCAAGGCCGACCTCGTCAGCCAGACGGTCATCGAGTTCCCGGTGCTGCAGGGCGTCATGGGCGGCATCTTCGCCGAGGCCGGCGGCCTCGGCGACGCGGTCGCCCACGCCGTCGGCGAGCACTACCGGCCGCTGAGCGCGACGGCGCCGCTGCCGTCCTCCGTCGCCGGCGCGCTCCTCGCCGTCGCCGACAAGCTCGACAACATCGCCGGCGCCTGGGTCGCCGGCGAGAAGCCCTCCGGCTCGCGCGACCCCTACGGGCTGCGGCGCGCGGCCATGGGCATCGTGCGCATCGCGCTGGACTACGACCTGCGGTTCCCGCTCCCCGGCCTGCTCACGGCGGCCGTCGACCAGTTCGAGCTGCAGGGTATCGAGGGCCTCGACGACGCACGCCGCCGGGCCATCGTCGAGGAGACGGCCGCCTTCGTGCGCGAGCGCCTGCAGGTGCTTCTGCTCGACGAGGGTCTGCCCTTCCCGAGCGTCGAGGCGGCCATGGCGGCGCCGGCCTCCGACCTGCCGGCGCTGGCGGCGCGGGCGCGGGTGTTCGCCGCCCTGGCGGGGCGGGAAGTGTTCGAGGATGCCGTCATCGCCTACAACCGCTGCTCGGCACTGGCGGCCAAGGATCCGTCGGCCGGGGCCCGCTCCGTCGACCCGGCCCTCTTCACGGACGACGCCGAGCGCGACCTGTACGCAGCCTGTGAGGCCGCGCGCGGCCCGCTCCTCGACGCCCTCGAGCACCTCGAGCTCGAGAGCGCCGTCGCCGCCGCCGCCGGCCTGCGGCCGGCGGTCGACGCCTACTTCGACGCCGTCCTCGTCATGGACCCGGACGACGGCGTCCGCGCCAACCGTCTGGCCCAGCTCGCCGCCGTCACCGGCCTCATCGGCCGTATCGGAGAGTTCAGCCGCCTGCCGCTGACGCAGGCGTGAGCACCAGGAGACCCCAGCACATCCCACCGCGACCGCCGCGACTCGGCGGGCTTCACATGCCAGGGGAGGCAACAAGGATGAGTGACAAGCACGTCTACCGCTTCAATGAGGGCAACAAGACCATGCGCGGGCTCCTCGGCGGTAAGGGGGCCAACCTCGCGGAGATGACCTCCATCGGGCTGCCGGTGCCGCCCGGGTTCACCATCACCACCGAGGTCTGCAACTACTACTCCGGGCATTGCAACTACCCGGACGGGATCGAAGAGCAGGTCGAGGACGCGCTGAAAGCCCTCGAGGCCGACACCGGCAAGACCTTCGGCGACGCCCACGACCCGCTGCTGCTGTCCGTCCGCTCGGGCGCCCGCGCCTCAATGCCCGGCATGATGGACACCATCCTCAACCTCGGCCTCAACGACGTCACGGTCCGGGGCGTCATCGAGTCGACCGGCAACCCGCGCTTCGCCTGGGACTGCTACCGGCGGTTCGTGAGCATGTACGGCGACGTCGTGCTCGGCTGCAAGCCGGAGAGCGAGGACGAGGGAGACGTGTTCGAGGAGCGCCTCGAGGCGATGAAGAAGGCCAAGGGCGTGAAGTACGACACCGAGCTCACGGCCGACGACCTCGAGGAGCTCACGGTCGAGTTCAAGGCGGCCGTCAAGGAGCGCACCGGCAAGGACTTTCCCGACGACCCGCGCGACCAGCTCTGGGGCGCCGTCAGCGCCGTGTTCGGCAGTTGGGACAACGACCGCGCCGTCGCCTACCGGCGCCTGTACGGCATCCCCGACACGTGGGGCACGGCGGTCAACGTGCAGACGATGGTCTACGGCAACACCGGCGAGGAGAGCGGCACCGGCGTGGGCTTCACGCGTAACCCCGCCAGCGGCGAGAAGGAGTTCTACGGCGAGTTCCTCGTCAACGCCCAGGGCGAGGACGTGGTGGCCGGCGTGCGCACGCCGCGCCCGGTCAGCGAGCTCAAGGAGCTGTGGCCGAAGGTCTACGACGAGCTCATGGACATCCAGCGCACGCTCGAGCACGAGCTGCGGGACATGCAGGACTTCGAGTTCACCATCGAGCGCGGCCGCCTGTTCATGCTGCAGACGCGCAACGGCAAGCGCACCGGCCTGGCGGCCATCCGCATCGCCGTCGATATGGCCGACGAGGGCCTCATCGGCCACGAGGAGGCGCTCATGCGCATCGAGCCGGAACAGCTCAACCAGCTGCTGCGGCCGATCTTCGACCCGAACCACAAGGACCAGGCCGTGCATGAGGGCCGGGTCAAGGCCAAGGGCCTGCCCGCCGGCCCCGGCGCCGCCACCGGTCGCGTCGTCTTCAACGCGCAGGACGCCGTCGCCTGGGCGGCGCGCGGCGAGAAGGTCCTGCTCGTCCGCGACTTCACGAGCCCCGACGACATCCGCGGCATGGACGCCGCCCAGGGCATCCTCACGGCGCAGGGCGGCATGACCAGTCACGCCGCGCTGGTCGCGCGGCAGATGGGCAAGGTCTGCATCGTCGGCTGCGGCGCGCTCGACATCGACATGAAGGCGCGCACCTTCGAGGTCGACGGCGTCACTGTAGGCGAGGGCGACTGGATCAGCATCGACGGCTTCACCGGCGAGGTCATCATCGGCGAGCTCGACACGCGGCCGTCCGAGGTCCTCCAGGTGCTCATCGAGAAGACCATCACGCCGGAACAGGCAAGCTCGTACCGCTACTACGCCGAGGTCATGGAGTGGGCCGACAAGGCGCGCCGCCTCGGCGTGCGCACCAACGCCGACCAGCCCGACCAGAGCGAGAACGCCATCGCCTTCGGCGCTGAGGGCATCGGCCTCTGCCGCACGGAGCACATGTTCTTCGAGGGCGACCGCATCATGAGCGTGCGCGAGATGATCCTCGCGGACGACAAGGCGGCCCGCGAGGCGGCGCTCGCCAAGCTGCTGCCCATGCAGCGCGACGACTTCGCCGGCATCTTCCGCGTCATGGGCTCACGCCGCGTCACCGTGCGCACGCTCGACCCGCCGCTGCACGAGTTCCTGCCGCACGACCCGGACGACACGGCCCGCACGGCGGCCGCGCTCGGCGTGAGCGAGGAGCAGGTGCGCACCAAGGTCGAGGACCTGCACGAGAACAACCCCATGCTCGGCCACCGCGGCTGCCGCCTCGGCATCTCCTTCCCGGAGATCACGGCGATGCAGGCGCGTGCCATCCTCGAGGCCGCCTGCCTGGTCAAGAAGGAAGGCCAGGACGTGCACCCGGAGATCATGATCCCGCTGGTCGGCACGAAGAAGGAGCTCGAGAACCAGGCAGCGATCGTCCGCGAGGTCGCCGCCGACGTGTTCGCCGAGCAGGGTACGGAGGTCGAGTACCTGGTCGGCACGATGATCGAGATCCCGCGCGCGGCGCTCACCGCGGACGAGATCGCCGAAGTCGCCGAGTTCTTCAGCTTCGGCACCAACGACCTCACGCAGATGACGCTCGGCGTCAGTCGTGACGACGCCGGCAAGTTCCTCCCGCTGTACACGAGCGAGGAGCTCGAGATCTGGCCGGCCGACCCGTTCGCGACGCTCGACCAGAGCGGCGTGGGCCAGCTGGTCGAGATCGGCATCGAGCGCGGCCGCAGGACGCGGCCCGACCTGCACGTCGGCATCTGCGGCGAGCAGGGCGGCGACCCCGAGACGGTCAAGTTCTGCCACCGCGCGGGGATGGACTACGTGAGCTGCTCGCCGTTCCGGCTCCCGGTGGCGCGCCTCGCCGCGGCGCAGGCGGCCATCGAGGAGAGCGGCGACCTGCGGCTGGAGAAGTAGCCGCAGGCACGACGACGGGCGCCGGCCCGGGCCGCCGTGAGGCGCGCCCGGGCCGGCACTTCGCACACAGCGTGCACGAGGGGGCCACGGCGTGGGCAACCTGGACCGAGACATCCGCGTGACGCTCGCCGACGGGCGGGCGCTCGTCGTGCGCGACGCCGGCAAGCGCGACGCGCGCGGCGTGGCCGAGATGCTCGACGCGGTGGCGTCCGAGCCGAGAGCCACACTCGTCCTGCGGCCCGGCGAGGCCGCGCCCTCTGACTGGCGCCGCCGCATCGCCGAGGCCCTTCGCGCGCCGCGCGGTCTCTTCCTGGTCGCCGACGCCGCCGGCGTGATCGTCGGCAACCTCGGCCTCTGGCCGGACGCCAACCCGGCCTCGGCGCACGTCGCCTGGATCGGCATGTCGGTCGCCGCCGGCTGGCGCGGCGTGGGCGCCGGCGGCGCGCTCCTGGAGGCGGCGATGGGGTGGGCCGCCGCGCGGGACTTCCGCCGCGGGGTGCTCGGCGTGTTCCCGGACAACGCCCCGGCCATCGCCTTCTACGAGCGGCACGGCTTCGTCCGCGAGGGACTGCGCCTGCAGCAATACCGCCGCGGCGACCGGTATCATGACGAGGTGCTCATGGCTCGTCCCCTCACAGACCTGTGATCGTCGCCATGCACCGCCGTACGGCGCTCGTCTGGCTCGTCACCGCCGGTCTCATCGTGCTCGCCTGCCTCCCGGCGGTGGTCACGTTCGGTCTCGGCTGGCTGCGCCTGCCGCACATCCAGCCCTGGGGCGCCCCGCCGACCAGAGACACCACCTCGCCCGAGGCCTGGGCACTCTTCTCCGTCTTCTACCTGTTCTGGTTCGCCGGTCTCACGGTGCTCATGATCTGGACGTTCGACCGGATCGGCCATCACTGGCACTACTACGAGAGGGCGCCGCGCGCGAAGAAGAAGGAGCGGCGGCGCGCCCGGGCCACCATGCGGCAGATGGGCGCCGAGCAGCAGGCCACGTACGACGCTCTGCGGCGCCGCGAGGAGCGCGAGGCGCGGCGGCGCCGTGACCGCGAGCGCGACGAGGCGCGGCGCCGCGGGCCGGACGGCGGCGGCGCCGGCGGAGGTCGCTAGCGTGGCCCGCATCGCCCAGAGCAGCATCGACCAGGTGGTCGCCACCGCCGACATCGTCGAGGTCGTCGGCCAGTACACCGACCTCAAGAAGGCCGGCGCCAACTACAGCGGCCGCTGCCCCTTCCACGAGGAGCGCACGCCCTCGTTCTCGGTCAACCCCACGGAGAAGCTCTACTACTGCTTCGGCTGCGGCGCCGGCGGCAACCTCATCGGCTTCGTCATGGCCAAGGAGACCATGGACTTCCCCGAGGCCGTCGAGTACCTGGCCGACAAGTACGGCATCGCGCTCGAGTACGACGAGTCCGGCGGCCGCGGCGACGCGGAGCGACGCCGCCGCGAGCGCCTGCGCGTGCTGCTGGAGGACGCGACGAAGTACTACGAGCGCGTCCTCTGGGACTCGCCGGCCGCTGCTGACGCCCGCGCGTACCTCTCCGGGCGCGGCCTCAGTGTGGAGGCCTGCCGCGCCTTCCGTGTCGGCTACAGCCTGCCCGGCTGGGAGCGCCTGCGTGACGGGGCTCTCGCCAAGGGGTTCACCGAGCAGGACCTGCTCGACGCCGGCCTGGTGATCCCGGGCAAGCGCGGCCGCCCGTACGACCGTTTCCGCGGCCGCATCATGTTCCCTCTCGGCGACGAGCGAGGGCGCACCCTCGGCTTCGGCGCCCGCACCATGGGCGACGAGAAGCCCAAGTACCTCAACTCCCCCGAGACACCCCTGTACCACAAGAGCGAAGCTCTGTTCGGCCTCGACAAGGCGAAGGCGGCGGTGCGCCAGGAGGACCGTATCTACGTGGTCGAGGGCTACACAGACGTCATGGCCCTCGCCCAAGCCGGCGTCGCCAACGTCGTCGCCAGCATGGGAACGGCGCTCACCGAGCAGCAACTGGAGCGCATGGCCCGGCTCACGCACACCGTGTACCTCTGCTACGACGCCGACGCCGCCGGCATCGGAGCCATGCAGCGGGCGCTCACGCTCGGCCGCAGGATGAACCTCTCGCTGCATGTGGTGCGCATCCCGGACGGGCTCGATCCGGCCGACTACGTGCTCTCCGGGGCCGGCGGCGACGGCTTCCGCCGGCTTGCGGGCGAGGCGGAGACGCTGTTACAATTCCACGTCCGCCAGGCGCTCGCTTCTCACGACCTCGACAAGCCCGACGGACGGGCACGCGCATTCGCGCGTATCAGGGAGGTCCTCTCCGAGGCAGCGACGCCGATGGAGCGCGACGACGAGCTTCGCTACGTCGCCGACCGGCTGCAGCTCTCCGCAGAGAGCGTGCGCTATCTGCTCTCCGGCGGCGGGAGCCCTTCCGGGGTCACCGCCGGCGGCGGCAGTCCGGCGGCCGCGCGCGGCTCCGGCCCGGCGGTCGCTCCTGGCGGCGCCCACGAGCTCGAGGTCAGGTTCCTGGCCGGCTGTCTCGCGCAGCCGCAGGCCGGCCGCGAGGCCCTCGCCGGCGTCGACGAGAGCTTCTTCGCGACCGCGGAGACGCGCGCAGCGCTCGCCGCGGTCAAGGCGCGGTTGGCCGCGGACGAGGCAGGGAATACCCTGCAAACCGCGGAGAACGGGGCCACGGGAGACGGCGGGACGGAGGTCCAGGCGGAGGTCATCGTGCGGGCCGGGCGGGAGCGGTTCACGCCCACCGTCGTGGAGGAGTTGTTCCTGCGCCTGCAGGAGGCGCAGGTGGGCCGGCTCATCACCCGGCTCAAGGTCACGATGAAGACTGACGACACTGAGAGACAGGGTGAGGAGCTTGCGAGACTCGAGGCCGTACGCCGACGCCTTCGCGAGGCGCTCCGCGCCCTCCCCGTGGACGAATGACAGCCTGCTACGGTGAGGACCCCTGACGTGACGGATGCCGCCGAAGAGCGCAACAGGCAGGTCGACGCCCCCGAGCTGGGCATCGACGAGGTGCGCCTGCTCGTGGACGAGGGTCGCGAGCAGGGCTACCTCGCCGGCGACCACATCGCCGACGCGCTCCAGGACGTGGAGCTCACGCCGGACCAGATCGACGGCATCTACAACCTCTTCGCCGACCTCGGCATCGACATCCTCGAGGGCGAGGGCGACGGCACGTCCGACGGAGGCGACGCCAAGCCCGAGGAGGAGGTCATCCCCAAGCTCGACCTCTCGGTCAAGACGCCCACCAACGACCCGGTGCGGATGTACCTCAAGGAGATCGGCAAGGTTCCCCTGCTCACCGCGGAAGAAGAGGTCTCCCTGGCCAAGCGCATCGAGCGCAGGGACATGGACGCCAAGCGCAAGCTCATCGAGGCCAACCTGCGCCTGGTGGTGTCCATCGCCAAGCGGTACGTGGGACGCGGCATGTTGTTCCTCGACCTCATCCAGGAGGGCAACCTCGGGCTCATCCGCGCCGTGGAGAAGTTCGACTACCGCAAGGGCTACAAGTTCAGCACCTACGCCACGTGGTGGATCCGCCAGGCCATCACGCGGGCCATCGCCGACCAGGCGCGCACCATCCGCATCCCGGTGCACATGGTCGAGACCATCAACAAGCTCATCCGCGTGCAGCGTCAGCTGCTGCAGGACATCGGCCGCGAGCCCACGCCCGAGGAGATCGCCGCCGAGATGGGTACAACTCCTCAGAAGGTCCGCGAGATCCTCAAGATCAGCCAGGAGCCGGTGAGCCTCGAGACGCCCATCGGAGAAGAAGAGGACTCCCAGCTCGGCGACTTCATCGAGGACGAAGACGCGACCATGCCGGTCGAGGCTGTGAGCGAGATCATGCAGAAGGAGGAGCTCAACACGGTGTTGGGCACGCTCACGCACCGCGAACGCAAAGTCATCGAGCTGCGTTTCGGACTCAAAGGTGAGCATCCGAGGACGCTGGAGGAGGTAGGCCAGAAGTTCGGCGTCACGCGCGAGCGCATCCGCCAGATCGAGGCCAAGACGCTGGCCAAGCTCAAGGCGTACCGCGATTCGCAGCGGCTCCGGGACTTTCTCGATTGATCCGCGAAGCGCAATCAACGTGAGGCGGGACGAGAGCAGCACCTCACACTAGTCGCCGCAGGTGAACTGACGTCGGGTGGGGCGTGGCGAAACCCGACATTGATCTTCGATCCCCGGCAGGGTTGCCGGACCTGACAACGAAGGAAGACGACCGCGGAGCCGGGAGCGGGGAGGCAGCGAGGCAGCCCCGCTCCCATCTCCGCTGCGAGCAAGGAGCTGAAGAAGTCAGTGACAGAGTCAGCAGCAGACCGCCAGCCCGACGACGGCATCCTCGGCAACGTCGAGGAGATCCGCGTGCTCCTCGACGAGGGCAGGGAGCAGGGCTACCTGGCGGCTGAGCACATCCTCGAGGTGCTCGCCGACGTGGACCTCACGCCGGAGCAGATCGACGATGTCTACGTCGCCTTCCACGACCTCGGCATCGACGTGGTCGGGGCCGACGGCGTGCACCACCAGCAGGCCGGCCCGGGCGGCGGCGACCAGGAGCAGGAGGTCGAGGGCGGAGAGACCAAGCTCGACCTCTCCATCAAGACGGCCAGCAACGACCCCGTGCGCATGTACCTGCGCGAGATCGGCAAGGTCCCGCTGCTCACCGCAGAGCAGGAGGTCTCCCTCGCCAAGCGCATCGAGCGCGGCGACATGGACGCCAAGAACCAGCTCATCCAGGCCAACCTGCGCCTCGTCGTCAGCATCGCGCGCCGCTACGCCAACCGCGGGCTCACGCTGCTCGACCTCATCCAGGAGGGCAACCTGGGGCTCATCCGCGCCGTGGAGAAGTTCGACTACCGGCGCGGCTTCAAGTTCAGCACCTATGCGACGTGGTGGATCCGCCAGGCGGTGAGCCGCGCGCTGGCCGACCAGGCGCGCACCATCCGCATCCCGGTACACATGGTCGAGACCATCAACAAGCTCATCCGCGTGCAGCGGCAGCTGCTGCAGGACCTGGGCCGCGAGCCCACGCCCGAGGAGATCGCGGCCGACATGGGCCTCACGCCCGACAAGGTCCGCGAGATCCAGAAGATCAGCCAGGAGCCGGTGAGCCTCGAGAACCCCGTCGGCGACGAGGGCGACTCGCAGCTCGGCGACTTCATCGAGGACGAGCAGTCCGTCGCGCCGAGCGACGCGGTCGGCGAGCTCATGCAGGGCGAGGATCTCAACCGGGTCCTCGAGCTGCTCACCTCGCGCGAGCGCCGCGTGCTCGAGATGCGGTACGGCCTCACCGACGGCCGCCCGCACACGCTCGAGGAGGTCGGCGTGCAGTTCGGCGTCACGCGCGAGCGCATCCGCCAGATCGAGGCCAAGACGCTGGCCAAGCTGCGCGCGTACCGCGAGGCCAGGAGCCTGCGCGACTTCGTCGAGTAGACCGGCGGACCACCACGGACGACGCCTGACGCCGGGCCGCGACGAGCGGCCCGGCGTTTTCCGTGCGGCGCCCCCGTCCATAACCGTGGTAGTCCCTTTCGCGATCCCGCGGCGACGACCACGCGCACACGAGGAGAAGTCATGGAGCAGGCGCAGGTGCTGCTGGTGTTCCCCGGCTCGCTGTACGGCGGCCGTTGGGCGGACGGGCCGCGGGTCAAGCCGGAGCTGGTCCAGCTCTTCACGGAGCTCCGGCGCGCCGGCTTCGCAGCCGGCGTGCTCGACCTGGAGGCAGAGCTCGGCAACCCGCAGGACGACGTCGCCCGCGAGAGCTTCCTGCAGATCGGCGGCGCGTTGCTCGCGGAGCATGAGGCCGACCTGGTCGTGGTCTCCTGCTGGTCGGCCCTGCAATATACGGCCGCCGTCGCGCTGGCGGAGCGTGCGCGCGAGCTGTGGCCGGACGCCGTGATCGCCGTCTGCGGCCACCACGTCTCGGTGCGCCCCGACGACTTCAACGATCCCGGGTCGCCGTTCGACTGGCTCATCGCCGGCGAGGCCGAGAGCGCCGTGCTCACGCTCGCGAGGCGGGTGGCCGCCGGCGAGCGCGAGACCGGGGCGTGCCACTCGCTGGAGGGCACGCCGCTGCCCCTCGACGCGGACCATCTGCCCGACCACGCGGCGTATCCCTACGCCGAAGAGGGCCAGGAGGAGCTCGGTCTCTTCCTCAGCCGGGGCTGCCCGTACAACTCGCCGTCGTGCATGCTGCGTCCCGGCGGGGGCGGCTGGCACGCCTACCCGCCGGACGTCGCGCTCCGCGCCGTCGACCTGGTCGCGGAGCTCCGTCCGGAGCGGCTTCTCGTCCTCGACCCGGCCTTCGGCTACGAGGCCGGCTGGCGGCGGGCGGTGCTCGACCTGCTCGCCGGGCAGGACCGCCGCGACCTCGGGCTGAGCGTCACCGCCCACCCGGAGCAGCTGCAGCGCCTGGACGTCGACAAGCTCTACCGGGCGCGCGCCGGCCTCGTGCTCGAGGTGGGCACACTCTCGCGCTCGCTGCTCGGTCGCACCGGGCAGGCGCCGAACCCGCGCAAGGCCGTGGATCACGCACTGGAGCTGCTCGAGTACCTCGGCGCCAAGGGCGTCGTCACACACGCGCGCTTCGAGTTCAACCAGCCGGGCGAGACCGAGGAGACGGCCGCGGAGACCCTCGACGCGCTCGAGGCGTTCGCCGCCCGGGTTCCCAACACGTCGGTGACCGTCGACGCGCAGACGTGGGCGTTCCAGCCCGTCGGCGATCCAGAGGCGGACGTGGACGCGCCGGCGTCCCGGTTCGGCACGCGGATCCAGCATCCGGAGTGGTGGAGGGAGCACGCGGACTCGCGGACGCTGGCGACGGCCGTCGTGGCGAGCGCCGAGCTGGCCGGTCGCGCCCCCGGTGACGAGAGCTTCTGGCGCCCCTGGTTCGTGGAGGTCCAGCGGGCGCTCGACGCCAGGCTCACAGCCAAGGCCCGCCGCGGGCTGCGCAGTCATGAGACGGTGGGATCGGCCGCCTACGGGGTGCCTCACGGCTGGTGGACCGAGCCCAAGTGGCACTGACGGCGAGCGTTTGTCCGCCCGCCGGGCATCGCCTATACTCTGTCGGCCGGAGCGGTCCTCGGTAGCTCAATGGTAGAGCATTCGGCTGTTAACCGAAGGGTTGTAGGTTCGAGTCCTACCCGAGGAGCCAGCCATCTGGGGGGCGCCGGGGCCCTGGGGCCCCCGGCGCCCCTTCTGCCTCTGGAGTCGCGGTGAACGGTGTCGCGCTCACGATCGTGGCGATCACGGCGGTGATGGCCGGGACCATCGCCGTGGCGCTCGTCGTGCTGCGACGGGTGGGCGGCAGGGCCGAGCGCCGCGCCGACGACCTGCGCGCGGAGGTCGAGCGTCTCGGCGAGGAGTGGGTGATCCCGCTCGCCGGGGCTGCCTACGAGGGCGGTGCCCCCGGCAGCGCGCACAGTCGTGGTCACGGCGTGCTCGGGCTCACCGACCGTCGGGTGCTGTTCCTGCCCATCGCCGGCGAGCTCGTGAGCATCCCTCGCATGAGAGTGGCCGACCTGCGCGCGGAGGTCCGCCGGCGCGAGGCGGCGGCGAGCCACCGCCATCACCTCGTGCTCACTCTTGACGACGGCTCCGAGGCGAAGTTCCTCGTCGACGACCTCGCCCCGTGGCAGCACGCGGAGTCCGGGGACGAGGCCGCCGGATGACGAACGCTCACTCGGCGCCCAGCCCCAGCGAGAGGCGGGGCCGGGCTCACCTCCCGACCGGCCTCAGGCCGAGGCCGGCTTCAGCGGCTCAGGGCCGGCCCCACCAGCGCTCGCGCGACTCCGGCAGCTTGAGGCCGGCGGCGAACTTCTCGCGCTCCTCGGCCCGCTGCCGGCACTCGTCGAGCTCGACGTGCACCGAGGCGTCGAGCCTCACATTGAAGGCCTCGACCTCCTTGTTGACCGCCACCACCCGCTCCTCGATGAGGCGCAGACCCTCCTCGGCGTGCCGGTTGGCCTCCTGGGCCAGCGGGTGTTCCGCAGCGTAGCGCACGACGATCCGGTCGTTCTCGGTGTCGACGGCGACGCCGGCGTGCTCGAACTCCTCGTCCCCCTCGATGGCCATGGCCATCGTGGCCATGCCGTCGGCGAAGACGAGCAGTTCGACGGCGGTGCCGTGGACGACGCGGTGCTCCTCGCGTCCGGGGTCTCCGGCGACGGCGATCCGTGTCGCTCGCGGTGTGTCGAACATCACCCGGCGAAGTCTGACCGGCATCGCGGCGTGTCCGGTGATGATGCTGTCGGCGACAGCCTTGAGGTTCCGCGACAGCAGCACGTCGTCGGGTACAGCCGCGGCGTCGCGCAACGCGGAGTCGAGAACGCCCTCGAGGGCGTCGGTCAGGCTCATCGGTGGTCCTCCGGCTCGGCGGTTCTCAGGTCGGTCCCGTCGCGGTCGGGGTCGCTCCCTTCGGCCCCGGCGCCAGGCGGGCGAGTGGCGGGCACGGCGCGGGACGTCCGGTCCCGCGCCGTGCCCCGCTCGTCAGGTCAAGTCGTACGCCGCCTCACCGAACTCGGTCTCATCCAGACCGCGGAGCTCGACGGAGTCGGGCACGCGGATGGAGCCGAACACGTTGATCAGCTTGAGGATGAGGAACGTGACGATGAAGGCGTAGGCCGCGCAGATGACGGTCGCGAGGACCTGCCAGCCGAAGAACGTCCAGCCGCCGGCGATGAGCCCATCGGCGCCGGCCGGGTTGACCGACTTGAGCGCGAAGACGCCGAGCAGGATGGCGCCCATGAAACCGCCGACACCGTGGGCCGCCCACACGTCCAGGGCGTCGTCCCACTTCATCTTCTCCTTGAAGACGACGGCGTAGTAGCACACGGACCCGGCGAGCAGGCCGACGATGAACGCCGCCCACGTCGGGATGTACCCGGCGCACGGCGTCACGCACGCGAGGCCGGCCACAGCTCCGGTGAGCGCGCCCACCAAGCTGGGCTTGCCGTCGCGGAGCCACGTGATCGTGAGCCACGTGCACATGGCGATGGAGCCCGCGATGTCGGTGTTGACGAACGCTTGGGCCGCAATGCCGTTGGCGGCCAGGGCGGAGCCGGCGTTGAAGCCGAACCAGCCGAACCACAGCAGTCCGGTGCCGAGGGCGACGAACGCCACGTTATGCGGCATCCCGCGCTCTCCGGGCGAGAATTTGCGCTTGCCGACCACGAACACCGAGGCCAGGGCGGCGAAGCCTGCGCTCACGTGGACGACGATGCCGCCGGCGAAGTCGAGCACACCGTGCTGTGCCAGCCACCCGCCGCCCCAGATCCAGTGGACGAACGGGATGTACACCAGGATGCTCCAGAGCACCAGGAACCACAGGTAGCTCTTGAACTTGACGCGATCGGCGAACGCGCCGGTGATGAGCGCCGGGGTGATGATGGCGAACATCTCCTGATAGACGAAGTGCGCCTGCGCCGGGATGTTGGGCGCCCATGGGCCGGGCAGGTGGCCGACTCCCGTCAGCACGGCCCAATGCAGGTCGCCGAAGACTCCCCCGATATCCCTCGAGAAGGCGAGAGAGTAGCCGAAGAACACCCAGATCGTGGTGACGACGCCCATGGAGATGAACGACTGCATCATGATCGCCAGGAAGTTCTTGCGGCGGACCAGCCCCCCGTAGAAGAACGCCAGGGCAGGCGTCATCAGCGCCACGAGCGCGGCGCAGATGAGCACGAACGCGGTGTCACCCGTGTTCACCGTGGTGGTGAGTCCGAGCATGCGGGACCCTCCTCTGTGATCGTGCCGGGCGCACGAAGATCGGGTCCCTCAAGGGAGTACGTCGGCGACCCTCACCCCATGACCAGGCTCTGGCCGGGCTCCGGATGGGGATCCCCTCCAGCCATCCTCGCCCGATTGGCGCCAATGCTCTCGTTTTGTGATGCGCGGCGCAATGGGACGGCGAGGACAGTCCGGATGGCTGGACAGGACGGGGTGGAGTACGCCGCGGAGAAGAAGAGGGGCGGGTCGCCGGCCGGCGGCCCGCCCCTCACGCGCCCGGGCGTGGCCGGGCTCGGATCGACACGGCCTCAGTCGAAGGCGTACGCCGTCTCGCCGTGGAGCTCCTCGTCCAGACCCTTGACCTGTACGTGGGCGCTCACGCTCAGGTGACCCAGCACGTCGATCACCTTGAAGATCACCCAGGTCACCGCGAACGTGTACGCGAGGGTGATGGCCACCGCCGCGAGCTGCAGGCCGAACTGGCGCGGGTTGCCGTCCATGAGGCCACTGGCCCCGTTGACCGCGCCGAAGGCGAACCAGCCCACCATGAGCGAACCGAAGAGGCCGCCGATGCCGTGCACGCCCCAGACGTCCAGCGAGTCGTCCCACTGACGCCACTTGCGGAACTGGAGGGCGCCGTAGCAGATCCAGCCGGCGGCGAGGGCGATGAAGACCGCCGCCCACGTCGGTACGAAGCCGGCGCACGGCGTCACCGCGACGAGGCCGGCGAGCACGCCGGTGAGCGAGCCGACCATGCTCGCCTTGCCGGTGCGCACCCAGTCGGTGAACAGCCAGACGACCATGGCGCAGCCGCCGGCGATGAAGGTATTGACGAACGCCTGCGCGGCGACGCCGTTGGCGGCGAACGCGCCGGCCGGGTTGTCGCCCAGCCAGCCGAACCACAGCAGGCCGAGCCCGATGGCGATGAGCGGGATGTTGCTCGGCCGCTCCTCCTCTCCAGGTGCGAACACGCGCTTGCGCACCACGAAGATCGAGGCGAGGGCGGAGAACCCGGCCGCGCCGTGCACGACCATGCCGCCGCCGAAGTCGAGCACGCCCCACTGCTCGAGGAACCCGTGTCCCCAGATCCAGTGGGCGATGGGCACGTACACGAGCAGGCTCCAGCAGGCCAAGAAGACGATGTAGCTGCCGAAGGGGACGCGGTCGGCGAAGGCGCCGGTGATCAGCGCCGGCGTCAGCGCCGCGACGGTGAGCTGGAAGACGAAGAAGGCGAGGAAGGGGACGGTCGGGGCGTACTGCGCATTCGGCGCCTGACCCACGCCGTTGAGGAACAGGTAGTCGAGACCGCCGATGACGCCGTGCACGTCGTGGCCGAACGCCAGCGTGAAGCCCACGGTCACCCAGATCAGGGTCACGACGCCCAGCGAGACGAAGCTCTGCATCATGATCGTGATCACGTTCTTGTGGCGCACGAGGCCGCCGTAGAAGAAGGCGAGGCCGGGGGTCATGACGGCGACGAGGGCGGCGCAGATCAGCACGAACGCGGTGTCGCCGGGGTTGATGTGGCTCATACGGGTGCCTCCACGGTACGGGCCCGCCGTGCAGGCGGGCACGTCGCGAAGGCGTCTCCCCGGATGCCTGGGATGGCGGGCCGGTCGAGCGGGCCCGCCCCCTCCGGCGGGCCCGCCGCTGGCTCTGTGCTCACCCTCCGTCCCACTCCGGGGCAGGGTCAATCGGCCAAGCGGCCAGCCGGACCCCAGGCGGCGCGCCGTTTCGGCGCGCCGCTCGGCCGCCGCCGCGCGGCCGCGGCCGAGCGGCGCGCGTCAGCCGAGGATGAGGCGCTGCGGATCGACGTCGTCGCGCAGGATCCGCAGCTCCTCCGCCGTCGGCGGCACGGCCACGGTCGCGCGCGCGCAGTCCAGCGCGAAGCCCGTGTTCTCCTGCACCTCCTCGGGCGTGACGCCCTCGTACCGCTCGGCCAGGTACATCTCGTGCGTGTCGTCGTCGAAGCGCAGCACGCACAGGTTGGTGACGACGGCGATGGGGCCACCGCGGCGGTACCCGGCATGCTTGCGCGACTCGCCGCCCTCGAGCCAGCCCGGCGTGGTGAGGTAGTCGAGCTTCTCGACGAACTTCTGCACGCCGTGCTGCATGAACACGATGTAGCCGCTGGCCAGCGAGCCGGCGTCGCAGGCGCCGCCGCTGCCGCTGAAGCGGACCTTGGGCGCCAGGTAGTCGCCGATCACCGTGGAGTTCATGTTGCCGTACTTGTCGATCTGCGCGGCGCCGAGGAACGCGATGGTGTGCAGGCGCCGGTTGGCCACGTAGCTGAACGCCTCCACGAGACCGGCGTTGAGGTTGCTGTATGCCATGACACGCGGATCTGCCACTGCCATGGGCAGCTCGTCGAGGAGCGGGCCGATGCCGCCGGTCTCGAAGAAGATGTGCGCGTGAGGCGCGTGGATGCGCTTGGCCACCGTCGCGGCCAGCATGGCCACGCCGGTACCGGCGAAGAGCACGTCGTCGTCCTTGATGAAGCGCCCGGCGGCGATGGCCATCATCTCCCGGGGTGAATAGGCCGGCGCGGCGGGTGTCGTCGCCGCAGCGGTGGACGTGGACTCGGTCATCCCACTCACCTCCGGTCCAGGCCTGGCGCGTAGCCGGCGACGGTGTTGGCGCGGATCCGCGCCAGCTGCGCGCCGCCGACCTTGTCCAGGTAGTGGTCCCAGCTCTCGATGCCGTACACCCATTCGTCCAGCCAGGCGGTCCACTGCTCGTCGTCCCTGGCGACCTCCTTGTAGTGGTTGAGGTGCGCCGGGTCGTAGTCGTAGAAGTAACGGCAGGCGGTGGGGTGCGCGCCGTAGGGCACGGGGACCACTGCGTCGACGAGGAACGGCGGCAGGGCGTTCTGGTCGGGGTCCAGGCGCAGGTAGTCCTCGGGGACGATCTCCTCACAGGTGACGATGACGGCCGTGGAGGCTTTGCACTGCTCCAGGTCGGCGAACGTGAGCCCCTTGATGCGCACCGTGCCGTCGGTGCTCACCTGCTGCGCGTGGATGATGGAGACGTCGGGCGTGAGGGCCGGGAGGAGGACGACCTCGTCGTCGGCGTGCCCGAACGGATCGTCGATGACGATGACCTTCTCGCGAGGCACGCCCTTCTCTGAGCGGAGCTCGGGCGGGAAGCCGGAGAGCCCGACGACGTCCGTCCCCAGCCCGGACTTGCTGGGGATGAAGGGGACGTTCAACGCTCCCGCGAGGAACCGCAGGCTCATCATGTTGTTGGTGTAGTCCTCCACCTGCACCTCGCCGCGCTCCACCGCCTTGCGGAAGCGGATGCAGGTGGGGGCGAACCGGCCGTTGCCGCCGTAGGCGATGTCGAGGCGGCGCACGCAGCCGGCGCCGACGAGCACGTCGAGCGCCTGGCCGTTGGAGTGCGCCACCAGATGCAGGTCCTCGACGCGCCGCCGGGCGATCTCGTAGGCGACGGCCATCGGGTTGCGGTTGATGGTGAAGCCTCCGACGCAGACCTGGTCGCCGTCGTGGACGAAGCGTTCGACGGCTTCGCCGACGGTCATCAGCTTGCCGTCGAGGCCGTTGTGCCCTGCCATCGCGTCCCCCTCGCTCCTGGTCCGCCGGGCCGTTAACGCGAAACGCCCCAGCGAGCACGGTTCTGTCTCAGCTGGGGCACAGGGCCTGACGTTGGGGCCGGTGGGAACGCCGCCGGTCCGGGCCCTGCGGCAGCGGCAACATGATACACGCGGCCGCCGGCGGCGCAAGCGGTGCGAGCCTCGACCGCGCACACGCCTGCTGCTAGAGTGCCGCCATGGACGCTCCGACCTCCTTCCTCTTCTCTGGCTACGCCCGCCTGCCGCAGGACGTGAGCCACCAGGCCATGTACAAGCGCGTCGGCGTCGTCATCGAGGTCGACGACCAGGGCGTCATCCTGGCCGCCAGCACCACGCTGATGATGCCGGCGGCCTCGAGCTTCTTCGAGCGGCTCCTCCTCGGGCGCAACGTGCTCACCGAGCGCGAGGAGATCGAGGCGACCGTCCGCTACCGCTACCGGGGCCATTCGCAGGGCGCCCTGGTCTCTGCGCTCCACAAGGCGTTCGAGGCCGTCGACCAGAGCCCCCTGGTGCTCGGGGAGGCGGCGGGGCCGCTGCCGAGCGCGCGCCCGGACGGGACCGCCCGGGAACGCGGCTGAGGCGCCGCCACCGGAGGGGGAGCGGAGACCCCTCGCGCCGTCTGCTTCGTCCGAGCACCCGGCGCGCCCGGACCGTGGCCGCTCACCGTTGGCTGACGTACACTTGGACACCGAGAGCGCAAGTCGCCTGACGGGAGGGAAGGTGACGGCTCTGGAAGGGGCGCCAGTAGAGTCGTCCCCGCGCGTCGGTGCTCGTTGGCGAGCTTCGGGCGCGCCCGGGGGCGCGGACGAGGCCGCGCTGCCGGCCAAGCTGCGCCCGCCGCAGGCGCGCGTGCGGCTCGTCGAGCGCCGCACCCTCCTCGACGAGCTCTCGCGCGTCACGGCGCCGCTCGTGCTCTTCAGCGCGCCGGCCGGCGCCGGCAAGACCACCGTCCTCCGGCAGTGGGCCGAGGCCGACCGCCGGCCGTTCGTCTGGATCCAGCTGGATGAGGCCGACTCCGACCCCATCGTCTTCCTCACCTACGTCGCGCTCGCGCTCACGGGCGTCACGAACGTCGACCCGGTCGTGCACGACTCCCTGTCGCTCGCGGTGCCGCCGGTGCGCGAGCGCATCCTGCCGCTGCTGGGCGAGTCCCTGGCGGCGGCGCCCCCGTTCGTGCTGGTCCTGGACGACGCCCACCTTCTGCGCGGGGACAAGGTCTGGGGTCTCGTCGCGACGCTGCTGCGCGGCCTGCCGCGCGGAGCGCAGCTGGCCATCGGCTCGCGCACCGACCCGGCCCTGCCGCTGGCGCGGATGCGCGCCTCGGGCGAGTTCGCGGAGTTCCATGCCGCGCAACTCTCGCTCGACACCTCCGAGGCGTCGCAGCTCCTGAAGCTGCACGGGTACGACGCCGACGACGAGACCGCCGCCGCGCTGCTCTCGGCCACCGAAGGCTGGGCCACCGGCCTGCAGCTGGCCTGTCTGGCCGGGGCCGGCCGTCCGGCCGCCGAGTGGGTGGGCGGCATCCGCGGCGGGCGCCGCGAGATCGCCGAGTACCTCACGGCGGAGGTCCTCGAGGCGCAGCCCGACGACGTCCAGGAGTTCCTGCTGCGCACGTCCGTGCTGCTCGAACTCACTCCGCGCCTGTGCGCGCTGGTCACAGGGCGGGACGACGCCGGAGAGCTGCTCGCGCGCGTCGCCCGCGACGAGCTCTTCGTCGTGCCGCTGGGCGACGACGGCCGCCACTATCGCTACCACCACCTGTTCGCCCAGATGCTGCAGGACGAGCTCGAGAGCCGTCACCCGGGCCTGCCGGACGCGCTCCACCGAGCGGTCGCGGACTGGTACGAGCGGGAGGACCTCCCCGACCAGGCGATCCACCACCTCCTCGCGGCAGGTGAGGCCGTGCAGGCCGGGGAGCTCGTGGCCGCGGCGTGGCCAGGCATGTGGAACCGCGGACAGACCGAGACGGTCCGCCGCTGGCTCTCCTCCTTCACGGACCGCCAGCTGCTGACCCAGCCTCCCCTGACGCTCACCGCCGGCTGGGTCTACTCGGCCCTCGAAGCCGGCCGCCTGGGAGAACGCTGGTGCGAGGCGGCCTGCACGGCGACGGTGGACGATTCGCCGTCGCCGGACGGCGCCGCGTCGCTGCGCTCGTCGCAGGCGCTGCTGCGCGCCACCGTGGGCGCCGGCGGCGTGAAGAGGATGCGCGAGGACGCCGAGCTCGCCGCGCGCCTCGAGGACAGGCCTGGCACCAGCTGGTACGCCGACGCCCAGGTCGCGCTCGGCGTGGCGCGCTGGCTCTCGGGGTCCGGCAAGCGGGCCCAGCATCCACTCGCGGCCGGAGCGAGGGAGGGCTCGGTCTGCAACCAGTCCGCCGAGCTCGCCGCCCTGGGGTATCTGGCGCTGATCGCCGCCGACGAGGCCGAGTGGGAGGTCGCCGCGGACTACGAAGGGCGGGCGACCGGCCTGCTTGTGCGTCTCGGGTTCGGCACCCACCGCCGCTGTCTGCCGATGCTGTTGACGCGTGTCAAGCTCCGCTGTCGCGAGAGCGGACCCGCGGGGGAGGAGGCGGCCGCCGACGTCTCGCGCCTGCTCCGGCACATGGTGCTGCACCCCTGGATGGCGCTGCTGGCCGACGTCGTGCTCGGTGAGGGCGCCCTCGAGCGTGCCGACATCGCTGCCGCCGAGAGGCACGTCCGCGCCGCCCGGTCGTTCCTCGAGCGCTATCCGGACGCGGGCATCCTGCGGGGGAGGGCCGAGCGCCTGCTGGAGGCGGTCGAACGGACGCGTCTGGCGGAGCCGCTCACGCCGGCCGAGCGGCGCGTGCTCGCACTCCTGCCCACGCACCTGACGGAAGCGCAGATGGCCGGCCAGCTCTTCGTCTCCCGCAACACGGTCAAGACGCACGTCAAGGGCCTCTACCGCAAGCTCGAGGTCTCGTCACGCGCCGATGCGGTCGCCCGGGGGCGCGAGCTCGGGCTGCTCGGGCGGGACTAGCGAGCCCAGGGCCGGCGCCGAGGGCCACGATGGCGAGTCCCGGGAGCACCCCGTGTCCGGCGTGCGCCACCGCCGCGCCGCGGGGGGCGCGTTTCTGCCCGGGCTGCGGCGCGCGTCTCTCACCGGAGGCGCACCTCCCGGAGGAGCGCAAGACGGTGACGGTGCTGTTCTGCGACCTGGTCGGGTCCACGGCCATGAGCGAGCAGGCCGACCCGGAAGACGTCGACGCCTGCCTGCGCGCGTTCGGAGCGATCGCGCGGACGATCGTCATGCGCTACGGCGGCTCCGTGGAGAAGTTCATCGGAGACGCCGTCGTCGGCGTGTTCGGTGTCCCCGCCGTCCACGAGGACGACCCGGAGCGTGCGGTGCGTTGCGCACTCCGGTTGCTCGAAGGCATCGAGGGGCTGCGCCGGCCGGACGGCGATCCTCTGGAGGCCCGGGTCGGCATCATGACCGGCGAGCTGCTGGTCACGCTGGGCTCAGACGCGGTGCACGGGGACGGCTACGTGGCCGGCGACGCCGTCAACACCGCGCAGCGTCTGGAGGCGTCGGCGCCGCCCGGCGCCGTGGTCGTCGGCGACCTGACCCATCAGCTGACGCGGCATGCCATCACCTACGAGCGGCTGCCGCTCTGGCAGGCCAAGGGCAAGGCGCGGCCGCTGGCGCGCTGGCTGGCCCGGCAGCCGCTGGCGCGCGTGGGCCGGACGGCCGCCGCCGGCCGGTTCTCCCCGCTGGTCGGCCGGGACAGCGAGCTCGCGTTCTGCGGCGACCTGCTGCACCGCGTGCTCGCCGGCGGCAAGCCCCGGATCGCGCTCCTCCTCGGCGACCCCGGCATCGGCAAGTCTCGCCTCGTGCGGGAGCTGTACTCCATCGTGGACACGGGCCCGGAGTTCGTCACCTGGCGGCAGGGGCGGTGTGTGCCCTACGGCGAGGGCCGGGCCTTCTGGGCGCTCCGTGAGATCGTGCAGGCGCACGCCGGGATCCTCGAGACGCACGACCCGTCGCAGGCCGAGGAGCTGCTCGAGAGGGCCGTCGAGCCGGGTCCCGACCACCGCTGGATCTGTGAGCGCCTGCGACCCCTGCTCGGCCTGGACGCCCCCGATGCCGATCCCGAGCAGAACCACGCCGCCTGGTTACGATACTTCCGCCAGGTGGCGGCACGCCGCCCGCTGGTGACGGTCGTCGAGGACCTGCACTGGGCCGACGAGGCCATGCTCGCCTTCTTCGACTACCTGGCCCAGCACCTCACGGACGGGCCGATCCTGCTGATCGGGACGTCCCGTCCCGAGGTCTTCGAGCGCCACCCGGCGTTCGCAGCGTCGGGCGGCAGGGTCACGCGTCTCTGGCTGGACCGTTTGTCCGAGGATGAGACTCGGAACCTGGTCTGGTCGCTGCCCGAGATGGAGGGCAAGGATGCCGCCGCGGTGACGCTCGTCGCGCGCCGCGCCGAGGGCAATCCCTTCTTCGCCGAGGAGCTGGCACGGCTGCTCGCCGACAGCGTAGCCGACCCGGTGACGGCGCTCGCCTCGCTGCCGCTGTCCGTGAAGGCGGTCGTCGCGGCGCGCATCGACGCGCTGGAGCCCGAGGCCAAGGTGGTGCTGACCGACGGCGCGGTGATCGGCGCCGCCTTCTGGCGCGGTGCGCTGGAGGCCCTCGGCGGCGGGTCGGCCGTCGACCTCGGCGAGAGCCTCACAGAGCTGGTCGACCGACAGTTGGTGCGTGCCGTCCGCCAGCCGCTGGTGGAGGGGGAGGAGGAGTACGCCTTCTGCCACGGTACGGTGCGCGAGGTCGCCTACGGCGAAGTGCCCCGGGGCGCCCGCGCGCGCAAGCACCTCGCCTTCGCGCGCTGGCTCGAGGGCAAGGTCGGCGGGCGGGCGCGCGGCGACCTGTGCGACGTCCTCGCGTGGCACTACGGCGCGGCGGCCGAGCTGGCCCGCGCCGCCGGCGATGCCGAGCTGGAGACGGCGGCGGTGGACGCCGCGGTGGACTACCTCGCGGTCTCCGGCGACCGCGCCATGGGCCTGGACGTGCGTGCCGCGGCGCGGCACTTCGAGCGCGCGCTCGCCGTCTCCGGGCCCGGGCACCCGGCCCGGTCGGGTCTGCTGTCCCGCGCCGCCGAGGCGCTTTTCCAGGAGGGGCGCTACCGCGAATCGGCCGCGTTCCTGCTGGACGCGGCCGTCGGCCTCTCGGCGGAAGGAGACCGCCGGGCGGCCGCGCTGGCGGCCGCCCGGCGCGCCGACGTGCTGTATGCGCTCGGCGACCCCGGCGTGACGCTGCAGCTGGAGGGCGCGCTCTCCCTGCTCGAGGGCGAGGAGCCGTGCCCGGAGACCGTGACGGTCCTGGGCAAGCTCGGCCGGTCTCTCTGGCTGGCGGGCGACCCGCAGGCGGGGCTGGGCAAGCTCGAGGAATCGCTGGACCTGGCGCGGCGCCTGGAGCTGCCTGAGCCGGTCCTCTTTCTCGGCTACCGCGGCGGGATCCGCTGCATCATGGGAGACCTCGGTGGACTGGACGACTATGAGCACGCCGTCGAGCTGGCGAGCGCGCGCGGGCGCATGGACGAGGCGTCGCTGCTCACCTTCAATCACGCGGACGCGCTGCTCTCACACCGGGGTCCGGCTGCGGCGGCGCGGGCGCTCACCGACGGGCTGGAGGCGGCGCGCAGCCGGCGCCTCGAGTCGATCGAGGCGCTTCCCTGGCGCGCCGGCGTCTCCGTCGGGCTTCACGGCGAGTGGGACGCCGAGACGGTCCGGCGCCTGAGCGTCAACCTCATCGAGTCGCTCGGCATGCTGGGCGAGTGGGACGAGGCGCTCGCCCTCGCCGCCGACCTCACCCCGGAGCTTGAGCGCAGCGAGGCGGCGTCCGACCTCGTCGTCGTGCGCTCACAGGAGGCGATCCTGCGCGTGTGTCGAGGCGAGCCGGAGCTCGCCGCCCCGTTTCTGGGCTGGCTGGAGCAGCGGGGCTGGGAGAGCGAGATCCCATGGATCTGCGCCTACGCGCTGCTCGCCGCGGCGCCGGTGCGTTACTCGCTCGGGCAGCCGGAGGCGGCGCTCAGCCTGCTCGACGGCTGGGAGCGCCGCCCCCGTCCCGGCAGCGGCCCGAACTACGTCGCCTACCTGCCGCTCGCGGTGCGCACCGCGGCACGCGCCGGCGACGACGACCTGGCGCGCCGTCTCGCCGCCGGCGTCGAGACGACACTGCCGATGCAGCGGAACGTCTCCGCCGCCCTGGACGCCCTCCTGAGCGAGCGCGGCGACGGGCCGGAGCGGGCGGCGGCGCTGTTCGCCGCCGCCGCCGCCGGCTGGCGCGGCTTCTCGATGCCCTACGAGGAGGGGTCCGCGCTGCTGGGCCGGGGACGGTGTCTCTGTGCGGCCGGGAGGCGCCGCGAGGCCGGGGAGGCCCTTTCGGCTGCGCGCAAGATCTTCGAGCGGCTGGGCGCCCGGCCAGCGCTGACCGAGACGAGGGAGCTGCTGACAGACTGACCCCGGTCCGAAGGCGACGGCGCGACGACGAAGCATCTCGGCG
>Ga0335071_10001693_pt1 | contig 23761 bp, 21 predicted proteins | sample Lox_Sample_15_FD_206724 | JGI IMG/M metagenome (GOLD analysis project Ga0335071, IMG submission 206724) | Soil microbial communities from Loxahatchee National Wildlife Refuge, Florida, United States - Lox_Sample_1.5 | ecosystem: Environmental > Terrestrial > Soil > Wetlands | place: USA... | reverse complement strand
CGCCTTAATGGGGTCGATATCGCCAATCAGGTCGGCAATTGTGACGTCGGGGGTTGCGAGCTTCTCTACGTAGCGGTCGTCAGGCGAGAGATAGGCCACTGGGGTCTCATCGCCCGTGCGTGCGATCTCCTCGCGGCAGCGCCGACAAATGGGAGCGTACGGGCTGTCGTGAATCTCGCATCCGGCGATATAGGGCATGTGTTCGTCCAGGAGCGATGTCAGCGCGCGCAGGATCCGGCTCTTGGCCTGCCCACGCAGCCCGAGCAGGATGAAATTGTGGCGAGACAGGATCGCGTTGACGATCTGCGGCACGACGGTGTCGTCATAACCCACGATCCCGGCAAACACGGGCACTTCGCCCTGTTGGCGCAGTCTCGCTATCAGATTGTCTCGCAATTCGTCTTTGACGCGGCGCGTCCGCAGACGCTCTTCGGAAAAGACACTCCGGCGCAGATCACCTATCGTGCGCGGAAGACTCATGGAAGGAACCCCCAAATGCAACCCACTTTTCCCGATTATACTCGCGGCCCCCTGAAAGCGTTGCGGCCGCAAGTCTTATAAGAAGCGGTCAGCTAAGAGGCAGTCAGAGCGCGTGCCCGTTGCCTCCGGCTTTCGTGCGAGCCCGCGCCGCCCGCCGCAGCCCCGGGATGATTCCTTCCAGATACGTTGCCAATTCGTGCATCCGCTCACGCTCGCTCGGCATTCCGAGAAGCTTCTGCTTGAAATCCAGTTCGAGGGGCAGGGAACCTGCAAGTTGGTAAGAGAGAGTGCTTTCGTCGCTTTCGACAATGTCCTGCACCGCCCCGGCCATGGAGAGGATCTCACCGTGTAATTCCAGTGCACGTCTTGTTTCTTCTTCCGAGGCAGGGCCGGGCTCGTCCGGAAGGATTAAAACCTCCGCCCGCAAAAAGGACCGTTGTTTGTCCACTTCAAGAACTTCAAAACGTTGACGTCCCTCTGCGACCAGATCCAGGCGCCCGTCTGCGTAACGTTTGGTGATCTCCGTGATCTCAGCTGTACAGCCAATCCCGGCGATGCCCTGCGCAACGGCGCGAACGATTCCGAAACGCGACTTCTCAGCCACGCATTCCGCGATCATTTCTTTGTAACGAGCTTCGAAGATATGCAGTGGCAGTACGCTGCCGGGGAGCAACACGACATCAAGCGGAAATAGCGGAAGCAGCGGCAAGGGGTTTCCCGGGGATGCACTCGGAAAAAATGATCTCTGATTGTACGCTACTGTCTAGTCCGTGTTGGACGTGCGTGGAATCAAGCAGAGAAGGCGGCCATGGAACTCGCGGGAAAAGTGGCAGTCGTGACCGGCGCCTCGATGGGTATCGGCGAGGCGATTGCCAAAGCATTTGTGAATGAAGGGGCGGGCGTGGTGCTATTGTCGCGCGACGCGACTCGCGCGGAGGCGGCAAGGACCCGCATCGGTGTGCCCGACCGCACCGCTGCATTCTCCTGTGACGTGCGCCATGCCGAGGAAATTGACCGCGTCCTGGCTTTGACCTTGCATCATTTCAAACGGTTGGATATCTGGGTGAACAACGCCGGGCATGGGTTATTCGACTCCGTTGCCCAGATGGATCTCTCAGCTTCCCGCGAACTGTTCGAAACGAACCTCTTCGGCGCGATCTCGGGGATGCAGGCCGCCGTCGCGGTCATGCGCCAGCAGAGTGGGGGAACAATCATCAACATATCGAGCGTCGCCGGGCATATTCCATTGCCGTTCCACGCCGCATACAGCGCCAGCAAGTTCGCCCTGAATGCCATCGGCAAGGCCGCGAGGCTGGAATTGAAGAAAGATGGAATTCATGTGCTTACAGTATGTCCCGGGTATGTGCAGACTGCTTTCGGGGAGAATGCCCTGCGCGGGAAGGAATTGAAGCGCGTGCGCCCGGCTTCAGTCCGCGGCATCACTGCTGAGCGCGTTGCCCGCGCCACTCTCGATGGCTACCGCAAGCAGAAGCGGGAGGTGATCGTACCCTGGACCATGCACATTCCCGTCAAGCTGTACCAGCTATTCCCGAGCCTGGTGGAGTGGGGCATGACCCGGATGGCGAAGTAAGGACTTATCGCGATGCAGCCGATCGAATGGCCGGGAGAAGGCACAGGGGACAAACTGCCAATCATCCCAATTCTGCCAGCATCGCTTCCATCTCGGATTGCGCGTGGAGATTTCCGGTGCGACGGGCTGAGGTGATGCCATCCTGCAGCATCTTCTTGGCTTCCTCAGCGCGTTCCGCCCGCACGAGCGTCTGTGCCGCCATGAAGTAGCCAGCCGTGTAGTCCGGGTTGTTTTCCAGCAGGATAGAGAACTCGGCCAGAGCACGATCGAAGTCGCCCTGGTTGGAATATTCCATTGCCAGCCCGTAGCGCGCAAAGGCGTCCTTGGGATGCTCGGTGAGAATCTCGTTTAACGCCGCGATGCGATCCATAGTCAGGGGTCAGGCGCCAGAGTTCAGGAGCCAGCTCGCCTACGGCGAGAGTCAGTCTGGCACGAGGTTAGCCTACTACAAGAGAGGCATTCTGTTTTTCCACCATAATGGCCATGCCGTGCGTCAGGCGCTGATAGAATGTCCGGTCTCGGGAAATCCCACGAGACCGTGCAATGGCGTGTCCCTACTTCATGCCGGTCGAACGACTGGAAAGTGGTTCATGGCCGCATCCCGCCCGTTTGCCGCTGGGCTGTGGGTGGGCCGGGCACTGCACGGCGCCGGGGCATGAAAGAGAAACCCCACAAGCCGATGTTCTTGAGGCCTTCTGCAATCTCGGCTATGCCTCCGGTTGTTCCTGGGCTCCGCTGGAGCGTCCCTGGGACGCGGTGCGCTTCGCGGTTTCGGCTCCATCCGGCATACCTGAAAAGAAGCGACAGAATCCTGCAGCCGTGGAACTTCCCACTTCCATTTACCTCCGCTATGTCTGCGAGCGGGCTCATCTCCCGGTCGAGCACGGAGAACTGGAATATAACCTTCGCCAGTCGGTCTGGACGCGGCGTCACTATGATGATCGCGTGCAGAAGATGGCCGAGTGTTTCCTCGAAGCGTATCAGAGAAAGCGGTCTTGAACGAAAGGCGACCCTGAACAGACCATGACCCACGACACGCTGATGCCGCGTCCCGTTCGCGATTCCCAGTCCGAGATGGCTGAGATTGTGCTCCCCAACGATGCCAATCCGCTGGGTGCCCTGCTCGGCGGACGGTTGATGCACTGGATCGATCTGGCGGGAGCTATGGCCGCGCACCGTCACTCGCGCAATCACGTCGTCACCGCTTCGGTGGATCACATCGATTTCCTCGTCCCGGTTCGTGTGGGCGACCTGGTGATTCTGCGCTCATCGGTGAATCGCGTTTTCACCACCTCCATGGAAGTGGGGGTCAAGGTTTTCGTGGAGAACTACATTGCCGATACGGCACAGCACGTGGCTTCCGCTCATTTGACCTTCGTGGCTATAGACAAAGAAGGGAACCGATTGAAAGTCGCGCCCGTAATCCCGGAAACCGACGAGGAACGGGGCCGCTACGAGGATGCCGGCCGCCGGCGCGAAATCCGCCGCGCCGAATTGGAACGACGACATAAAGCCGCGCGCTGATCCGCGACGTGATTAAAATCACTTAAATCGTGTGATTAGGATCACACGGTTGTCCCCTCCGGCCGTATACGGTAAAGAGCATGAGGAACTTCAATGGATAGTGCCCTCCTGGTTCATCGCCTTCATTTTGCTTTTACGGTCACCTTTCATTACCTGTTTCCGCAGCTGACGATGGGCCTGGCGCCATTGATCGTAGTTCTGAAAACGGTTGCGCTTCGGCGGAATGACGAAACCTATGACAAGGCAGCCCGCTTTTGGGCCCGCATTTTTGGGGTGAATTTCGTTCTCGGAGTGGTGACGGGAATTCCCATGGAATTCCAGTTCGGCACGAACTGGTCCCACTTCTCGCGTTTCGCGGGAGGCGTCATCGGACAGACACTCGCCATGGAGGGCATGTTCGCGTTCTTCCTGGAATCCGCATTCCTCGGGCTGTTCCTTTACGGCGAGAAACGGCTTGGTCGACGCGGACACTGGTGGTCGGCTCTCGCCGTGTTTCTGGGTTCCTGGCTTTCCGGATTCTTCATCGTCGCTACCGATGCCTGGATGCAGCATCCTGTCGGTTATGCCAGGGCGGCAGATGGATCAGTGCAGCTGACAAGTTTCTGGCAGTTGGTGCTGAATCCGTGGGCTTGGTGGCAATACGCCCACAATATGAGCGGCGCCGTGATCACCGGGGCTTTTGTCATGGCCTCGATCGGGGCTTTCTACCTGCTGTGGGGGAAGTTCCAGGATTATGGCCGGATTTTTGTGCGAGTCGGTGTTGTGGCGGGGCTAATCGCGTCCGTATTGCAACTGTTTCCCACCGGTGATGGTCAGGGCCGTCTGATCGCCTCAAATCAACCCGTAACTCTCGCCGCCATGGAAGCGCTGTTTGAAAGCACGCCCGGGGCACCGCTTGTGCTGGTGGGCCAGCCGAATGTCGAAGAAAAAAAGATCGATAATCCGGTCGTTGTCCCCAACGCGCTGAGTTTCCTGACCTACCGCGCGTGGAAGGCGGAGGTGAAGGGGCTCGATGCATTTCCGCAAGATAAGTGGCCGACCAACATTGCTTTGCTCTATTACAGCTACCACATTATGGTCGGACTCGGAACCTTATTCATCGCGCTCACGTTGGTTGCGACTTTTCTGCTCTGGCGAGGGAAATTGTTCGAGAGCCGTTGGCTGTTATGGATTGTGATGCTGGCCCTGCCGTTCCCCTACATCGCCAACACCGCAGGCTGGATCACGGCTGAGATCGGCCGACAGCCCTGGCTTGTCTACGGACTCATGCGTACCGCGGATGGCTACTCCAAGCGGGTTTCGGCGGGAAATGGGATGTTCACGTTGCTTGGCTTCATGGGTATGTATACCGTCCTGAGTATTTTCTTCCTATTCCTGGTACGCAGGGAAATCGAGCACGGACCGGAGGCGGAACTGCACCCGCACGGCGGCGTGTCGGGGGGGCTCGGATAAGACGGAGGGACTTGGAGTCCTGACGTCACGCTGAAATTTAAGGCCGCCGTTGGTGGCAACATACACAGGCTGCGGTATTGGCTTCGGGCGCAGGGTTGATCGAGGACTTATGGAAACAGTGTGGTTCATGATCGTTGCAGTAATGGTGGCCGCTTACGTTGTGCTTGACGGATTTGATCTGGGCGCGGGAGTGATTTACCTCGGTGCTGCGCGAAGCCCCAGGGAGCGTCAGACCATCATGCGCGCTATCGGTCCCGTGTGGGACGGCAACGAGGTCTGGCTGCTTGCCGCCGGTGGCACGCTGTATTTCGCCTACCCGCTGCTCTACGCTTCCAGCTTCAGCGGATTCTACCTGCCGCTGATGATGGTTCTGTGGCTGCTCATGCTCCGCGGGATCGGTATCGAGCTGCGCGAGCACATGGATCATCCCGTGTGGCGCGGTTTCTTCGATGTCGTCTTTTGCGTGTCGAGTATCCTGTTGTGCATTTTCTTTGGTGCCGCCCTGGGCAATGTGGTTCGCGGAGTTCCTCTCGCCGCCGACGGATATTTCTTCGAACCCTTGTGGACGAATTTCCGGGTCGGGCAAGACAACGGCATTCTCGACTGGTATACGGTCCTGACAGGAGTCATCGCCCTTGTGACGCTTACGGCTCACGGTTCGCTTTACATCGCGACCAAGACCGACAATGAATTGAACCAGCGTGCGCGTACGGTCGCGCTTTATGCCTGGCCGGTGCAACTGCTGCTCACGGTTGTCGCACTCGTGGCCACGGTTTCGATCCGTCCCGGCGTGCTCGATAACTACAGGCATCACGCCGTCGGATTCCTCATTCCTGTCCTGGTATTTGGTTCGCTGGCGCTCATGATGCATGGCCTGCTGAAGCGCATCGATAAATTGGCCTTCGTTGCTTCCGCGCTCTACATCGTAGGCATGCTGGTCGGTGCTGCGTTCGCACTGTATCCAGTCGTTCTACCAGCCAGCACCGATCCCGCCTACAGCCTGACGATCTACAACACAGCGGCTAGCCGCCATGGACTCACCGTAGGCCTCACGTGGTGGATCCTGGGTGCCATTCTCTCCGTCGGATATTTCTTCTTCGTTTTCCGAATGTTCCGCGGGAAGGTACGGCTCGAGGGAGAAGATTATTAATCCCGCCACCAGCGGTGATGCCAATCACTGCACCGATATTTTCCGCGATCGACAATTCAGACAGATTGATCTGCTTGCCGGCATCGTTTCACCGAACGCCGGCATCTGCCAGTAAGGGCGATGGAGCGCTCTTCAAGGAAGGTCGCGGTGAAGAGAAAAGATGCAATCCTATTGTTCTTCGTAGTCGTGATCATGTTGTTTATGGTCTGGGCACAGTCCGGGCTGCGGGCGGCGGGGCACGGTTCGCTTAAGGTAAACGTGAACTATACCGGTGTGGGAGTCGTAGATAAGCAGCACCAGATCTATGTAATGTTGACCGATTCCAATCCGTTCACATCCTCGAAGCTGGTGGACGCAAGCGCGCAGACTGAGAGTCCGGAAACGGGAGCCGCGCACATCTTAGGTGCTCAAGGCACCGCGACCAAGGACGGGACCGTTGTCTTTTCGAGTGTCGGGGTTTCCCCAGTGTACGCCGTTGCCTTCTACGACAAGACTGGATCGTACAACGGCCGTCTCGACTCCCTCCCTCCAGGATCTCCCATGGGAATTTATGGCAAGCCTCCGGATAAGCTGGAGCCGATCAAAGTCGAGGAAGGGAAAAGCCCGAACATCACGCTGGCTTTCGACGATTCCAGCAAAACACCGTAGAGACGAGTGGACATCTGTTGAGGTGGGGCGACATGGACTCACGGAAGGTTTGCGTGAATCTGCATCGTTTCCGCTGCTTTACGGAGTCGTTTGTCCTTTGTCCAGAGGAGTGTAGGCGGGCTGAGAAAAACCGAAGAGATTAGATGAACATCGGTTAGTCCCAGTCCGAGGCTGTATAACCGGCGAGCCTCAATCAAGTGGCGTAATTCAGCGATTTGCGCGACACGGACCTGCGGCAGCAAATCGAGCATTCCCAAGGTAGTCGTACGGTCACGCAACGAGCCCAGTGCAAGCTCCGCGACGATCCATGGATGGATCACAACCCGGCCCTGACGGAGCGCCTGCTGCAGATCCTTATTGCCGAAGCGAAAATGATCAATCCAGACCGATGTGTCCGCAAGGATCACCGGTCGCCCGCCCGTCGGCGCGGAACCCTCTTCAGTCCTGGCATGGATCCACCCAATGATGCCAGTCGACGAGCGCTCTCCCGCTCGATCAACGCCTTAAGGGCTTCGCGTATCAACGCGGTCTTTTCTGCTACACCCGTGAACTCCTGAGCCGTGCGCACGAGATCGTCGTCCAAGGCAATGGTGGTTCGCATAAAACCTCTATGCATCAATAATATCATCAATTGATGCTATCTTTGATGCGCCAGAGCGGAGCCGATACAAGATTATCCCCGAACCGGAACTGGTCCTCAGTCTGGGTTCAGGTTGCATTCCAAATCCGCCTGTATAATCAAGCTTTGGGGTTCTGCCTCAACTCCGCAATTCATCTCTGGAGCGTAATCCTTTGAACGCACATATGCCGCATCAGCATGGACCCGCGCAGCCCGGCCCGCAGCCGCTGCCCGGAGTGGACGCGATCATCGCAGTCGGTTCGGGAAAGGGTGGCGTTGGTAAGACCACCTTATCGGTCAATCTTGCCGTCGCGCTGGCAAAAATGGGACACAAAGTCGGCTTGCTGGATGCCGACGTGTACGGCCCCAATGTCCCGCTGATGCTGGGCACGAACTCACAGCCCCGTATGGTGGGCGAAAACCGTATCGAACCTATCGAAGCCTTCGGGCTGAAAGTCATCTCGGTCGGATTTCTGAATCCGGGTGACAAGCCGGTCATCTGGCGCGGCCCCATGCTGCACCAGATCATCCGGCAGTTTCTGGGCCTGGTGGAATGGGGACACCTCGACTACATGGTGGTCGACCTTCCGCCTGGCACGGGAGACGTTGCATTGTCATTGGTTCAGACTGTGCCGCTCACGGGAGCGGTAGTGGTTTCCACCCCGTCAGACGTGTCGCTGCAAGATGCGCGCAAAGCGATCGAGATGTTCCGCCAGATGAAGGTCGATATTGCCGGCGTAGTTGAAAACATGAGCTACTTCGTTTGCCCGCACTGCCAACATGACATCGACATCTTTTCGCGCGGCGGCGCCGAATTGATGGCGAAGCGGTTCGATGTGCCTTTCCTCGGAGCGATCGCGCTGGATCCGGAGGTGCGCAAGTCGGGTGACGGTGGCAAGCCGGTTGTCCTCGAAGGCGAGAACTCACCGCATGCGAAATCGATTTATGAGTTCGCCCGAAAAGTGGTAGATCGGGTGAATGAGATTAAGTCTGCGGCTCCCGCAAACGTAATCCAGATTCAATAGTCTGTTAGAGGGACTTTGTTTGCAACGTCCTCTAACGGACCTGATCTCTTGATTTGTTCTGAAGCCTGTCCAGGCGCCAGACAGTTTGTGGCCGTCCATCCTTCGTGACTAGTTCGGCTAGCATCTGTCCGATCGCAGGACCGTGCTTGAATCCGTGTCCGGAACCGCCCCCAACCAACCATATTTTATCGGCGGTCGGGTGCCGGTCGATGATGAAGTGACTGTCTGGCGTTTGTTCGTATTGGCAGACACGCGTCTCGGTCAGCGGAGCGTCTTTCAAGCCGGGAAACCGGAACGAAACATATTCCCGCACTTTCTTGAGGGTCTCGGGAGTAACCAGCCGTTCTCCATCGGTCGGATCGAAGTCGGGCCCGCGCGTGTCATCGGCGATCTTGAAGCCGCGCCTGCCGCTACCCGGGATTCCATACAGAAAACTGCCACTGTGATCAGCCCACACCGGCAGGCATTCCTCGCTATATTGGACATCGCCCGCTGGTAACCCGAAGAAGAATACATCCTGTTTTGTGGCTCTTATTCGGTTCCCGATGGTTTTTGGGAACAGTTTCCCGAGCCAAGGCCCGCACGCGAAGACATAATGATCGGCTTTGAGAACGGAGCCATCGGAAAGCGCGAGGCCTCGCAGGGGAGGGCTCTCCAATCCGTCCAGGACAACAGCGCATTGCCGGTACGTGCCTCCCGTTTTGACAAAGGCCTCCACTACGGCCTTGCAACTCCCGCGCGCGTCCAAATAGCCGCATTCCGGCTCGAAAATGCCCCACTCCACCCCCTCGAAGTTTATCTGCGGCCAGCGCTTCTTCAGTTGCGAAATCGAGAGCTCTTCATACGGAATCTTGGCTGCCCCAAGACTGCGAATCGAGCCGCGCTCGAATATGTCATTCCGTCCCGAGGCCATCCAAAGCACGCCCGTACGGTGCAGAAATTGCCGCTTCCATTTGCGTTCATATTTCTGCCAGAGCTTCAGAGCACGCGAAGCCATTTCGGTGTAGGGCTGGTCGGGGCCATAAGTGCCTCGCATGACACGCGTTTCACCGCCCGACGACGATCGAGAATTTCCAGGTCCCCAGGCGTCGAGCAGAGTCACCCGAGCGCCCCGTTCGAGGAGCTGGAGAGCCGTCCATCCGCCAAACGAACCTGCACCGATCACAGCAACATGAGGCTTCGTTTTTGCCGATCTGGCCCGCAAGGTACCTCCGAATGAGGAAGCGACAGTTGAGGATACCCAACGCGTCACAGGAAAAGAAGCTGCTGCTTGCGGCGCCGTTACCGGGAGTGGCGCCCGCGCGTTCATGCACCTTCCGAGCGCCGTTTGCTTGACAGCCCTGCACCCCGTTCCTAGAATCCAAACAGGATTGGAGTTCTGATCCAAAATCTAAGCTTTTGCATCTAAAATAGTTAAGGAAATGAAGGGACGGAGTGTCTCCTAAGGCCTGCTGCGGCTCAGTTCGAGATCACTCAAGCGCATGATGTATGCCTGCTGACCCCAATATTGGGACCCGCGAACGCGAAATTCTGACTGCCATCGTCGAGACGTTCATCTCGACGGGTGAGCCGGTAGGATCGCGCACGCTGGCGCGATCGAACCGCGAAGGGCTCAGCCCGGCTTCGATCCGCAATGTGATGGCGGATCTTTCTGATGCGGGTTTTCTGGAACAGCCGCACGCTTCCGCCGGGCGCGTTCCGACCACCGAGGCTTACCGCTATTACGTGGAGCAGATCTCGGGTAACGCGAGGTTAGCGCCGCAGGAAGAGGCGATGATTGCCGATTCGCTCTCCGGCGTCTCCGACGTGCAGGAGTTCATGGAACGCACTTCGCACGTCTTGTCGCTGATTTCCCGCAATGTGGGAGTCACCGTGGCGACCAGTGGTCCGAAGAACGCCCTGGAGCACGTGTATTTCTCCCGGCTCGGCGATCAGAAAGTGCTGGCCGTTGTGGTGACACGCTCCGGCCTGGTTCGCGACCGCGTATTGAGGCTGGACCTGCAGCAGGCGGATCTTGACCTCGCGGCGCGTTACATCAACGATAATTTCCGCGGCTGGACCATGGAAGCGATGCGAGCCGAGCTCTCCCGTCGCATCGATCAGGAGCGTAGCGAGTACGACCGCCTGATGCATTCCGTCGAGCAACTTTACAAGCAGGGTGCGCTGGCCGCCGATCAAGGCTCCCAATTCGTCTTCGTGGAAGGTGCCGCAAACCTGGTTACCGGTGAGCAGGACCGCCAGCGCCTGCAGGAGATGCTCAAGACACTGGAGGAGAAGGAAAAAGTCATCCAGCTCCTCGGAGCGTATCTCGACGTAAAGCAGGAAGCGGTGCGGGTTGTCATCGGCCTCGATGAAGCTCTCCCCTCGATGCGCAATTTCGTTCTAATCGGCGCGCCTGCGCATGCTGGTACCGAGGTGATGGGCTCTCTGGCCGTGATTGGTCCGACGCGCATGGATTATCAGCACACCATCACCGCGGTTTCCTACATCGCGCGCCTCTTCGACAAAATTCTTAATGAATCGGAGTAAGTCAAGCAGTCATGGGAAAAACAAACGGAAAAACAGAAGCACCCGGCATCGATCTGGAGCATGAATTACCAGCCGGCGAAGACAGGGAAACGGGCACGCGCCAAGGCGCTCAAGAAACGACAAGCGTAGGTACGGATGCTGGGATTTCTAACGAGTTGGAGAAACTGAAGGCAGAACGGGATTCGCTGCACGACCGCCTGGCCCGCGCACAGGCCGAGTTCGAAAATGCCCGCCGCCGCGCGGCCAAAGAGCAGCAAGAGTTCCGCGACTTCGCACTCTCTGACGCCATCAAAACGCTGTTGCCGGTCATGGATAGCTTCGAACGCGCGATGCAGGTGAAATCGGAATCCGGCGATTTCCGTAGCGGAGTGGAACTCATCCACAAGCAACTGCAGGACGCGCTCGGGAAGCTGGGGGTACAGCCGGTAGCCGCCAAGGGCCAACCGTTTGATCCTCGCTTTCACGAGGCGATTGAGATGGTCGAGACCAGTGAGGCTCCCGACCATACTGTGATCGATGAGTTGCAGCGCGGGTACAAGCTCAAGGACCGTTTGCTTCGCCCGTCAATGGTGAGAGTGGCAAAGAACCCCGGCAGAGAGTAGGGAGAAAGGTCTCCCTCGGCGCGTTCCACCGGAAGGTATTCATTTCTAAGCGGAAGGAAAATTCTGACCACAAACGCAAAACGCGATTATTACGAAGTATTGGGTGTGACCCGAACCTGCACCGAGGTGGAGCTGAAGAGCGCTTACCGTAAGCTCGCCCTGCAATATCATCCGGATCGCAACCCCAACAATCCCGACGCCGAGGAAAAGTTCAAGGAAGTCAGCGAGGCGTACGCCGTGCTCGCCGACACGGACAAGCGCGCCGCCTACGACCGCTTTGGGCACGCCGGTCTGGGCGGAGCAAGCGCCGGGGCTGGTTTCGATCCCACGGTGTTCCAGGACTTCAGCGACATCTTCGGAGACCTGTTCGGCTTCGGAGATCTTTTTGGTGGCGCTGGCGGAGGACGCCGCCGCACGCGCGTGCAACGCGGCGCCGATCTGCGCGAGGACTTGACCCTGGAATTCGAACAAGCCTTCTTCGGCACGGAAACTCGTGTCGCCGTTCGCCGCCATGAAGCTTGCGAGGAATGTCACGGTTCGGGCGCGGCGCCCGGCAAGGGGCCCACGCAGTGCCGCTCCTGCAATGGGCGAGGCCAGGTCCGCTACCAGCAGGGATTCTTCAGTATCGCCCGTACCTGCCCGACCTGCCAGGGCAGCGGAAGCGTGATTACCGATCCCTGCCCGAAATGCAAGGGTGAGGGGCGGGTGCTGCGCCAGCGCAGCGTGGATGCGAAGATTCCAGCGGGCGTCGAAGATGGCACGCGGATCCGCTTCGCCGGCGCCGGAGAGGTGGGACAATTCGGCGGGCCTGCTGGTGATTTGTATGTTGTTCTGCATGTGAAGGAACATCCGTTCTTCGCCCGTGAGGGAAATGATCTGCACTGTGTCGTGCCTATCTCTGTCACCCAGGCCGCCATTGGATCCGAGATTCAGGTGCCCACCATGGATGGTCAGCACACGCTTAAAATTCCCGAGGGTACGCAGCCGGGGACTCTGTTCCGTATCAAAGGCAAAGGCGTGCCGGTCTTGAGTGGACACGGCAAGGGCGATTTGTACGTGGAGGTTCGTGTGCAGATTCCATCGAAGCTGAACAAGCGCCAGCGGGAACTCCTGCAGGAACTCGATGCAACCGCCAAAGTCGATAACCAGCCTCTGCTGCAATCACTGATGGGCAAAGTCAAAGAGATCTTCAACTAGCCCGTTTCATCGTCAGAGGAGAGCGAAACTCAGCCGGATTTCCGCTCGGTAAGGAGATTCCATTCTTATGACCCGCCGCCGGTGGATCGCCGATGAAGTCTCCGGAGACCGGGCGGCGCTTACCGGAGATCACGCGGGCCATCTCATCCGTGTTTTGCGCGCCCAGGTCGGGCAGGAATTTGATATCGCATGCGATACCAGGGTCCGGCAGGGACGAATCGTGAGCCTCGCCGAAGACAGGGTGGAGTTTGAACTTGGCTCCGAAGTTCCAGCTGTGACACTTTCGGAGATCAGCTTGCTTCTCTCGATATTCAAGTTCGACCGGATGGAATGGGCGATCGAGAAATGCGTTGAACTCGGGGTTGCGCGGATTATTCCCGTTATCGCGCGGCGGACTGATCCGCATCTCGGTGCCGCGGCCGCGAAGAGGGTCGAGCGCTGGAGAAGGATTGCTTTGCAGGCAGCCGAGCAATCCCGCCGCTCGTCGACTTCCTCGATTTCTCCGCCGGTAAAGCTTACCGAATTCCTCCGGACATCAGCGGCAGGCGACTCGTCGCTGCGCATTGTGTTGTCGGAGGTGCAGCGGCAAGTCCAGCTGCGTGATCTGCTGGAATCGGCTCCGGAATGCGAAATGGTTTTGGCGATCGGGCCCGAGGGCGGCTGGGCGGAAGACGAACTGCAGGCATTCGCCAATGCCGGGTGGGCGTCTGTCTCGCTCGGGCCAACTATCTTACGCGCGGAAACTGCGGCCATCGCGGCGGTTGCCATCGCAATGTCGGAGCTCAATCCCTGAGTTGGCCTGATGGCCTGTGCAAATCCGCCGGACCGACCGGGTGGTATCCTTTCGTGAAATGCCGTCTGCGAAGTCGACTTCCCGTCACGCTCCGTTCATTCCCGACGATCATCAGCGTGAAGCAATCGAGCATGTCCATGGGCCACTTCTAGTAATTGCCGGCGCTGGAACTGGTAAGACCTCGGTTCTTACCCATCGCATAGAGCGCTTGATTCGCGAAGGCCATGCGAAGCCCGAGGAAATCCTTGCCCTCACTTATACCAACAACGCAGCAGCCGAAATGAAGGTCCGTCTTCGTCGCTTGCTCGGCGGCAGGGAAGTGCAGGCCACGACATTTCACGATTATTGCTACGGCCTGCTGAAAAGTGCGCATCAGGACTTTGGTGTTCTCGATGAACAGGACCTCTGGATTTACCTCCGCCGCCGCATTCGCGAGTTGCGACTCGAATATTTCATCCGCGCCGCGAACGTCGGACAGTTCCTGAAGGATCTGCTCAAGTTCATCGACCGCTGTCACGATGAGCTGGTCACTCCTGAAAAGTATCGCAATTACGTTGAGCGGCTGGAGTGCGGAAAAGTTCCCATGCCGCGGGTAGCGAAGTCAAAAGACGTGCTGGAAGATACAGAAGTGTTGGGTCGTTGCCGCGAAATCGCGCGCGTCTTTGAAACCGTGGAGCGCTGGCTGCGGGAAGAAAACCTGGGTACTTTCAGCCACATGATTACCCACGCCTACGAGCTGCTAAAGCGGGACGAAGCCATCCGCCGGCAAGCATGCGAGCGGACCCGATTCATCCTGGCCGATGAATTTCAGGATGCCAATTTCGCCCAGATCAAAATTCTGTCGCTCGTCGCGGGGCAGGATGCGAATATTTTTGCTGTCGGTGACCCGGACCAGGGGATCTACCGTTTCCGCGGCGCGTCGAGTGCCGCATTCGAACTATTCCGGCATGCGTTTCCCAGCACAAAGCTGGTTGTCCTGGAGAAGAACCGGCGTTCGACCACTCCCATTCTGCAGACGGCGTTCGCGCTCATTGACAAGAACCCGCCCGTCTTTAGCGGTGGCCTGCACTACCGTCGCAGCCCCTTGCAATCGGCTCGTGACGAGGAGACTGGGCGGGCTGGAAATCCATCCACAAGCCCACTCGTTTCGGTGACCGTGCTGACGAGCCGCGATGCGGAAGGTCCTGAACTGGTCGCTACGATTGCCGATGCCCGGAAGAAGTCAAAAGGTAAGTGGTCCGACTACGCCGTTCTCTACCGTTCTCACTTCCATAGGGATGACATTGTTCACGACCTGGCGGAAGCGGAGATTCCCTTTGTGATCGAGAGCATGGATGTCTCCGACACTCCGGAGGCGCGCGACCTGTTTGCCTGCGTATACGCGATCGTCAATGCCGGCGATGATGTCAGCCTGTTTCGAGTCGCTGCCTTGCCCCGATTCCAGGTGAACCCTGAGCAGTTGCGACAGACCATGCGCAACATCTCTCGCAATTCGAGAGACGGCAAGATCATCCCGCTTTCCACCGTCCTCGCTCAGGTGCAGGGCGGGGAAGAGGTGATTGCGGCTGTGCAGCGCACCCGCGATGAGATCCGCGGGCGTCAGCTCAAGGGACGAGCCGCGGTCAACCTCATCGTGAATGAGTTTGCCCTCGATACGTTGTCCCCGAGCACGCAGGCTGTCCTGAAGTTCATCGAAGCCTGGGAGAACAAGAAAGTCAACAAGACGATCGAACTTGAGGAACTGGTCGATTATCTTGGTTACTATCGCGAGGCCGGAGGCGTGATCTCTCTGCAGGCATCGGAGAACGAAGATGCCGTGCGTCTGATGACCGTTCACGGAGCGAAAGGGCTCGAATTCCCGCACGTTTTTATCCTGAGGGCGAACGCGAACTCCTTCCCGTGTCCCTACAAAGAAACCCTGGTTGCCTTCCCAAAGGAACTGCGGGATGCAGAGTCGCTTACGGAAGACGACGACAATGCTCTCCAGAAACAGGAAGAACGGCGCCTTTTCTATGTGGCTATGACCCGTGCCCGCGATTCCCTGCGTATTTACTCCCGCGAGGGGCGTGGCAAGACGAACAAGAATCCCGATGGCTACATGCGCGAGCTGATCGAAAATCGATCTCTGCGTCCGTACCTGCAGGCACTGCCTGCCAGCGGAGCACAAGCCAAGCTGGATATATTTGCCGGGGCTTCGGTGGCGTACCCTGCAGAGTCTCGAACGACCTTATGGTTCGAGATGCCGGTGGTATCCGGCCTGCATACTCGCCTTAGCGCCTCAGCGGTGGATACATATGAGCGCTGCGGGTTGCAATTCAAGCTGGACCGGGACTGGCGCCTGGCCGCAAAACCGGTGGCGGCGATGCACTATGGCGCCGCGATTCACCGCGTGCTCAAGACCTACTTCGATGCCATACAGGTCGGCAGACCCAAAACCCACGCCGAACTCGTTGAACTCTTCCGGCAGGACCTCGCCAACGCAAGAATCGACGAAGCGTATCAGCAGGAACTATACGAAAGCCAGGGTATTCAACAGCTGCAGGCATTTCTTGACTCGCTGGACACGGCGAAGTCCCCGGCCGTACTCCATACCGAACAGTCTTTCGAAATTAAGGTGGGCGATACGATTGTGGTCGGACGCATCGACCGCATTGACTCGCGTCCGGATGGGACGGTCTCCATCATCGACTACAAAACCGGTAAGGCGCGCGATCAGGAAGACGCCGATAAGAGCCTGCAGCTATCACTGTATGCCATCGCTGCCCAGGAGAAGTGGGGCTACAAGGTTGGCGCATTGGTCTTCCATAACTTGGAGGACAACATTCCGGTCATGACGGTCCGGGGTGATTCGGAGCTGTTGGCCGCGCGCCAGCGCGTGCAGGATGCGGCGGAAGGAATTGCCGCGGGCAAGTTCGATACCAAGCTGGGAAAGCACTGCGACTTCTGTTCCTATCGCAGCTTGTGCCCGGCGCGCGAGAAGCGCTTCCCGCGTCCCGTCGCTGCGGCTGTTCTTCCCAGTTGAAACTTCCCGATTTTCGTTACAAAAAACTTAGGGGACGCTTTTCGCGTCCCCTCACAGTTCGTACTGAACTTCATTTAGTGTTTCTTTTTCTTTTTCGCCTTCTTCTTGGTTGCCATTGTTCCTATTCTCCCTTCCATTCTTCATGGAAAATTTGCAGTGGTCTTCTACTGCAACTAGTTGATGTATAGAGTCAATGAAAAATGAAGTCAAGAAAAAAATGAAGGCGAATTCGCGCGAAGTGGTGGTACCAAAGTCACGCGAGTGTATGTTCGAAGAGAAAGTCAACCTTTTTCTTTCATGAGCCCATCCGTTCCGGTCCACGTTCCTGTGTCGGTTGCGTATGGGAAATGAATTTGAGAGGCGCCCACACGCAACCGACTTCATGACCGACCAACAACGAGTCGCAGTTGCCGCAATCCCTTCCTCGAAGCGTTCCAGTGGCTCTCGCATCTATAATTAGTGAAACGCAATCCTCGTACGGAGCTTGATTCTATGCCGTCTTTCGACGATGTCGTCATCATCTCGGCCTGCCGCACACCGGTCGGAAAATTCCAAGGCAGCCTCTCGCCCTTGAGTGCGCCACAGCTCGGAGCGATCACCGTGCGCGAGGCAGTGAAGCGCGCCGGCATCGATCCCGCGCAAGTTGACGAATGCATCATGGGGAATGTTGTCTCCGCGGGGCTCGGTCAAAATCCTGCGCGGCAGGCTGCAATCTTCGGCGGATTGTCTTCCGCGACAGGTGCCATGACAATCAACAAGGTTTGTGGCTCCGGACTCAAAGCGGTGGCACTTGCAGCACAGGCCGTGCAGACAGCAAACAGTTCGATCGTGGTGGCGGGCGGAATGGAATCGATGACGAACGCTCCCTATCTGTTGCCGCAGGCGCGTCAGGGATACCGCCTCGGAAATACCCAGCTCGTCGACTCCATGGTTCACGACGGGCTCTGGGACATTTACAACAAATACCACATGGGAATCACCGGCGAGAAAGTGGCGGAGAAGTACGGCATCACGCGCGAAGAGCAGGATCAGTTCGCGCTAAACTCCCACCGCAAGGCGGTGTCGGCCATCCAAGAGTGCCGCTTCAAGTCGCAGATTGTTCCGGTCGAAATTCCAGCCAAGAAGAAAGGTGGGCCTCCGACCCTATTCGAGAAAGACGAGAGTCCGCGCGAAGACACTACCATCGAAACTCTGCGGTCTCTGAAGCCCGCGTTCAAGAAAGATGGCACGGTCACGGCAGGGAATGCCCCCGGCGTAAACGATGGTGCAGCGGCCGTCGTGGTCACAAGCGCCGCTCGCGCCAAAGAACTCGGTGCCACGCCCATGGTCCGGATCGTCGCTCAAGCGACCAGCGGCATTGACCCTGCATGGGTCATGATGGCCCCCGTCGGAGCTGTGCGGAAGATTTGGGAAAAGACAGGATGGAAGAATGAAGACGTTGACCTGTACGAGCTCAATGAGGCTTTTTCCGTACAGGCTCTCGGCGTGATGCGTGAACTGGGATTGAATCCGGAGAAGGTGAACGTGAACGGGGGAGCCGTCGCGATTGGTCATCCCATCGGGGCGAGTGGCGCTCGCGTGCTCGTCACGCTGATTTACGAGATGATTCGTCGCGATGTGAAACGGGGAATCGCCGCCCTGTGCCTCGGGGGCGGCAACGCCGTAGCAATGGCAGTCGAGAGATAACTTGTAGCGACGGCCGCCTTGGCTGTCCAGAGGCGCAGCCGAGCGCCACAGTACTTTCGGACTTTACTGATGTTCTGAGGAGTGATCCATGCGGAACTCGTTCGCGATTTTCCTTCTGGCTGCATCTCCGCTCATCGCCCAGTCTCGTTTCGACGGAACCTGGGAAATGAAAATGGACACGCTCAAGTTCACCGGCCCCGCGGAGGAGTACCTGATCCAGGACGGCCGGTACCGATGTTTAAGCTGCACTCCACCGGTGAACGTTCCGGCGGATGGCTCCGATCACAAGATTGCCGGACACGAGGCCTTCTATGACACGATCGCGGTGAGCGTCGTGGACGACAATTCGATTTCTTTCACCTTCAAGAAGGACGGCAAAACAACCGCCAAGTCAGTGGAGACGGTGGCGGAAGACGGCAAGAGTATGACCGAGGCCTTCTCCAACTCAGGCGAAGCGGAAACGGTGACCGGAAAGGCAGGATTCACCCGCGTGAGTTCTGGACCGTCCGGGGCCCACGTTCTCTCAGGAAAATGGCGCATGGATACTGTGAACAACTCGACGACAGCCGGAACTCTGACTACCTTTGAGAGTTCCCCCGACGGGCTGAAGATCTCGGACGGTATTCAATCCTACGCGGCCAAGTTCGACGGCAATGACTACCCTATCGGACGCAGCGGGCATGCCACGATTGCACTAAAGCTCATGGACGAGTACACGCTCGAGGAAACCGACAAACGGGACGGGAAGCTGATTTCCGTCTCGCGCATGACAGTCGCGAAGGATGGGAAATCCATGAAGGTTGTGGCGACAGACAAACAGCGCGGCGGAACGATGACGTACATCGCGGAAAAGCGTCCCTAAGCGAAATCTGCTTATGCATTCCGCCGCTACTCACTTACGCCATCGGCAGCGTAACCGTAAACACCGCTCCACCATCCGGAGCATTCGCTGCTTCCACGCTCCCGTTGTGTTCCTTCATGACGGACTTGCAGATGCTGAGTCCCAGGCCTGTGCCGCGTCCCGGGCGTTTGGTGGTGAAGAAGGGATCGAAAATGCTTTGCAGGCTTTCTTTGGGAATCCCAGGCCCGTCATCGTGGAAGCCGACCCAAACCGTTCCTTCCCCTTTGCCCAGGCGAATACGAAGGGTGCCCCTATCCCTGATCTCGCGGATTGCTTGTTCCGCATTCACAATGAGGTTCAGGAAAACCTGCATCAGTTGATGTGGATCGCCGAGGGCGTAAGGCACCGTTGGATCCTTCAGAAAATCCACATTGATGTTGTTCTTGCGCAGCGAATAGGCGTGCAGGTTCAGCGTCCGCTCGACTACCTCCGTCAAATTGATCTTGCTCTTTCCCGGCGCGGGAGGGCGCGAGAAGTAAGTCAGATTTTGCACGATATCGGCCGCGCGCCGTGCCTGTTGCTGCAGCATGGCAAGCTGCTTGCGCGACGTCTCGTTCGTCTCAGTGTCCTGCAGCAGTTCACTGACGCCCAGAATGCTCGTCAAGGGATTGTTGAGTTCATGCGCGACGCCGCCGATCATGGCGCCCATGGCGGCGAGGCGCTCGCTTTGAACCACCTGCTGCTCAAGTTTGCGCTCGATCGTGATGTCGCGGACCGAGATAATCGCGCCGCTGATCTTCCCCTCAGCATCGGTCAACTGGCTTCCCGAGGCGCGCATCGTACGCCAGGTTCCGTTGCGATGGCGAGCGCCGTATTCGGTGGATCCAAAGGCCTGCATGCCCGACACGATCATGTGATACAGAGATGCCAGATCCGGGGAATGATCTTCCAGGCTCGTGATTTTCTTGCCCACCATCTCCTGCGGTTCGTAGCCGAGCAGGTCGCGGGCGCGGGAACTGACAAACGTGTATTGCTCATCCAGGTCGACTACCAGGATCAGGTCGGGGAAGCTCTCCAGCAGGCGCCGGCGGAACTCTTCCTGCTGCTCCAGTTGACGCTCCATCTTGCGCCGATCCGTGACGTCAACCAGGGTGCCCTGGTAGCGGATCACGGTTCCCGACGCGTCCCAGACCGCTCGCGAGCTATCCAGAAACATCGCTGCTGAGCCGTCCTTTCGTTTGAGCTTGACCTCGCGGGTGCGGACGCCACCGCGGTCGTCCGCTGCGCGCCCCAGTACAGGTTGCCCGGGCTCGAAACTTAAACCCAACGGCTCTGTCGCAAGAAGTTCGCCTTTATCCTGGTAGCCGAGCATAGCAACCAGGGCCGGGTTCGCATCAAGAAGTTTGCCTTCGGGAGTGCTGAAATACACGCCTTCCTGCAAGGTCTCGAATAATTCGGTGAACCGGAGTTCTTTCTCCCGTTGCTCTGTGACGTCGCGGCCCAGCACGCTGGCCCCTACGACCTCCCCTCCTTTTTCGATCCCGTTGATCACGCAATCGAAATAGAGAGGTCGTGAGCTGCCCTTGAGCCGCACCCGTACCGTTCCCGCCCAACGCTTGCGGTCCAGAAAGCGGCCCAGGCTTCTCTCCATCTCCTCCCGTCCCGGCTCCTCGATGAACTCGAAGATCTTTCGTCCCACCAGTTGCGAGTAGGTGACACCGGTGATCTCAGTAACACGCCGGTTCACGGTGCGCAGGGTGCCGTCGAGAGATACTGCGCAAGCCGGATCGTTGAAGGAATCGATCAGCTCCTTGAAACTGCGTTGGGAGCGCATGATGACCTGACTGAGCTGATCGAGTTGCTCTTCCGAGGGCGCCGCGCCCACGTGCTCCTGAAGGCCGCGCAGCAGGCCTTTCAGTTCGCTGACTTCTCTCCGCCGGCCGTAGGCGTACATCGCAAACAGGACTGAAAGCGCCAAGACTCCAATCGGAATGGCTCGCAACTGGAGCGGAATGGTTTCCAGCCGCTCCCAAAGCAGGACAGCAAGCGCGAACGCGAGGAAAATCATGAACCACAGCGTCCAGCGCCATAGCTGAGACTCTTCCCGCTCTAGATTTTCCGGAGGACGAGGCGGCGTTCGCGAGGGCTGAAGCGGGTCCGTTGCCATGGGAGAGAGCGGCTTTGATTTTAAGCCAAAACGCTGGCTGCGGAAGTGAAATCCGTTTACGGTTACGCACTTAGGTACGCCCTTTCGGGTGTGGCGCGGGCACTCTTGCCCGCGTTCGGCCAGCGCCTCGGCGTTCGGGTCTCGCAGCAAGTCCATTTCGAGAACTCACATTCTCGGTTCGGAGATTTCACGGGCAAGAGTGCCCCCGCCATACGATGGATTTCCACAGCCCATAGTGACATTCATCACAGCCAATGCCATGGTGGGCTCAATAACGTTGTAAGCGCACCCCGGCACCACTGGGGTAGAACCGCGTGCCCACATGCTCTACAAGACTTTGAGCGCCGCTGTCTATGGCATTGATGCCAACATCATCCAGGTGGAGGTCGACTGCTCCGGCATCAAATGCGACCAGGACCATTTCCATACCGTGGGGCTGCCCGATGCCGCGGTGCGCGAAAGCCGCGACCGCGTGCGTGCCGCGCTAAAGAATTGCGGCTACGATATTCCGCCGACCCATATCACGATCAATCTTGCCCCTGCGGATATTAAGAAAGAGGGATCCGGCTTCGATTTGCCAATGGCGCTCGGTATTGTGGGAGCCTATGGCGGCCTGACTAAGAAGGAAGTCGTGGATTGCCTGTTTGTCGGCGAGCTATCGCTGGATGGCGGCGTACGGGCGGTTCGCGGCACTCTCCCCATTGCTCTGGAGGCCCGCAGCCGCAAAATTTCACGTCTGATTGTCCCCGAAGCGAATGCGAGAGAGGCCGCGATGGTGGGCGGAGTTGAAGTCTTTCCCGTCCGCTCCTTGCTGGATGTGATTCACTTCGTCAACTCGGGAAACGGAATTGCCCCCGTGAAGGCTGATGGCGACTCTCTGTTGCGGGAATCGCAGCAGTTTATCGTGGATTTCAAAGATGTCCGGGGACAGCAGACCGCCAAACGCGCCATAGAGATTGCATGCGCCGGCGGACATAACATTCTGATGATCGGGCCGCCGGGGTCAGGCAAGACCATGCTGGCCAAGCGAATGCCAACCATCTTGCCGCCGCTGACCTTCGAGGAAGCTCTCGAAACCACGAAAATCCACAGCGTTGCCGGCGTTTTGGAGTCGGGCAAGGGCCTGGTCGGAACCCGGCCGTATCGATCGCCCCACCATACGATCTCCGATGCCGGGCTGATCGGCGGCGGAGTGATCCCTCGTCCGGGCGAGGTTTCTCTGGCCCACAATGGACTACTTTTCCTGGATGAACTTCCGGAGTTTCCTCGCAACGTCCTCGAAGTGCTGCGCCAACCCCTGGAGGACGGAACGGTCAGCATCGCAAGGGCATCCATGTCGTTGACCTTCCCGGCGCGTTTCATGCTGGCCGCCGCCATGAATCCTTGTCCTTGCGGATTTCACAACGACCGTACACACGAATGCCAGTGCAGCCCGCCCATGATTCAGCGCTATATCTCGAAAATTTCAGGACCCCTCATGGATCGCATTGACATTCACATCGATGTCCCAGCCGTGAATTACAAGGAGATGCGCTCCGGAGTCGAACCAGAAGGTTCCGCTACGATCCGTGACCGGGTAATGCGTACCCGCCAGACGCAGCTGGCGAGATTCGCGAACTCCCGCGAGCGGCTCTATTGCAATGCGCAGATGCACTCGCGCCATATCCGTATGTTCTGTGAGCTATCCGCCGATTGCGAACGCCTTCTGGAACGCGCCATGACGCAACAGGGACTGAGCGCCCGTGCCCACGACCGTATCCTGAAGGTCGCCCGAACCATTGCGGATCTGGAACAAGCGGCTAACCTCGAACCCAAGCACATGGCCGAGGCCATCCAGTACCGCAGCCTGGACCGGACGTATTGGTCCTAGCCCCCCTTTCCTCGTCGCACTCTTGCTTTTGGCCAGTTCGTTAGCCAAACGCGGGCTGACTTGGGCGTTTCGCGTCTCTTCATTTATTCTCAAACGTTCTATTGCTTCGACAATCCTCGTCGCGGGCGCTGCTGTTCCGCGCCATCGCAAAGGGCTCTTATGAAAACCGGCATCATCGGCTTGCCCCATGTGGGTAAGTCATCGCTGTTTCGAATTCTGACCAAAGCGAATCTTTCCGAGCATGCCTTCGCCAATCCGCGCGAGGCCCATGTCGGTATTGCAAAAGTCCCCGACGACCGTTTAGACCGGCTGGCCGCCCTATATAACCCCAAGAAACTTACCCATGCTTCCGTCGAATACGTGGACGTGGGCGCCATCGGGCAGGATGCGCTCAAGGAGACCGCCTACATCGGCCATTTGCGCCAAGTGGACGCACTGGCTCACGTGGTGCGCGCGTTTGACGACCCAGCCATCGCACACGTGGGCGAGATCGATCCGTTGCGCGACATCAGGAACGTCGAATTCGACCTTATGGTGAGCGATCTGGGCCAGGTGGAGAAGCGTC
>Ga0335071_10001692_pt1 | contig 23762 bp, 19 predicted proteins | sample Lox_Sample_15_FD_206724 | JGI IMG/M metagenome (GOLD analysis project Ga0335071, IMG submission 206724) | Soil microbial communities from Loxahatchee National Wildlife Refuge, Florida, United States - Lox_Sample_1.5 | ecosystem: Environmental > Terrestrial > Soil > Wetlands | place: USA... | reverse complement strand
GGCCACAGCAAGGCGATTCGCCGGATCGCCGTCAATAATCCTTCCGCTGCCGATTGCGGCGGCTGCCATTCGACGAAAAGGCTTGAGGCGGGGCAAAAGAACGCGGAGGCGCCAAGCGCCGGCGAGGGAAGCTTCCACAAGGTCGGCTGCCTGGCCTGCCACGCCAGACAGACAAGCGCCTATGACCACAGAGTGGTTGTGGACCCCGACAAACTATGTGATACGTGCCACACCCAGAGATCGGTGCTCTGGGGAAAAGGCGCCAGGGGTGTCGAAGATTCGAGAAACTTCCACTCCGGCGTGCCGTGCATCTCGTGCCACATGACGGAAGGGAATCACAGGATGAAAGTGCTCCGGCCCGATGGTCCCGGCCTGACTGAAAAGCGCCAGGACACCTGCACGTTGTGCCACAAAGACAACAACCGGGAGGCTCGCGTTCAGCAGATCCAGGAGTGGCAATCCACCTATGACGAAAACATGGCTCCTCTGCTGGCGGATGTGAAATCGATTGACGCCGCGCTCAAACAGGCTCCCGGCTTACTGGATGCGTCCCTGAAATCCAAGTTTGATAATGTGAAAGCCAACCTCTCGATCCTGCAGGGGGACGGATCCCGCGGTTTTCATAATTTCGTAATGTCTTTGGAGATTACGGGGCTGGCTTCCGGCGACCTGAAAGAAATCAAAGCCGCCATCAAGTAAATACGCACTCCATTGGGGACGGACCACGACAGGTCATTGTTGATTAACAGAATTCGCTTCCTTGCGAGAGGGATCAAAGATCATGGGCTCGTGGATGACATGCAAGTGCGGAGGATTGGTTCATCTCAACATGTTTTCAGGTACGCATATTTACCAGCTCGTAGAAGACTCAGATTATGACGCCGTAGAGGATCCGATCGACCGCGACAAGCTGGAAGGCCTCTTTTTCAGGAAGGGCGTTACCGTATACCGATGCCACAGCTGCGGGCGACTGCTGATCGAGTGGGATGACAAGGACGGTCTTTCGGTTTATTTGCCGGAGGGGAAAATGCAAATTCCCGGAACAGAAAGAGCTTCCCGTCTGCAGGATCTCCAGGAAGCCGGTCAACCATCAATAGATCATCGTGCCGAAGAACCGGAATCGCCTGAAGGCAATGTGCCGGATGATCCGCAGTTGAAGGAACTGGAAGCCCTGGCGGAAGCGGCCTATGACGAAATGTATGATTCCGTGTCTCCTACCGGATGCTATTCACGCGCAAAAGAAGCGCTGTACAGTGCCATTGAACTGGCAGATCGACTGGGCCGCCGAAAAGACGCCGAGAGGCTGCAGAAGCGCCTGCAACATATTAAAGATGTCTTCAGGCACCAGTTCTCAAGCTAGGGCCGCATAATTGTTGCGCCCGGAGGGCGCCTTCGGCAGCTTGCTGCCGCTTTAAGAGTTTAGAGTTTACAGTTCAAAGTTCCCTGTTCTTGGAAAGCTGGGAACTGGGAACTTTTAAGAACAGCCTGTGAGGACGGCTCTCCAGAGACTATCTCGAAACTCAAGTCTATGGTCTCGTTCCCTGCATCGCTGGGAGCGTCCTCCTCGCCTAATGCCGCATAGTTTTTGCTTCCATGGCATCCTGGGAGCCTCGAAGAGGCGATAGAGAGTAGGCCCGACCGTCCGGTCGGGATAGGCATTTTGTTATATATGAGCGCCGAAGGTGCGACACCTGTTGTGCCGCGCCTTCGGTGCTCGTTTTATTTTATCCTTCTATCCCGACCTGACGGTCGGGCCTACTCTTTGCCGGTCCTTCGGACCTCGACACCTCCAGTTCCACGTTCCTATATCAAAAAGAACGCGGCATTGGGCGGGACGCCGGCGCTCCCAGCTGTCCGTTTATGAGAAAACTATGCGGCATTAGGCGTCCTCGCCGGCTTGTTGCAGCAATATAGAAAATTCACAACAAAATCAGTTTTTTGTGACGCCTCGATACGAAGCTTCATGAATAATGCGGGTTACCCCTTCGCACTGTCTATATCCCGGCGCTACGAACGCTCGCCTGTTTTTAAATTGGAGCGAAGGAGATCCTTCTGCCAAAATTACCATCAGATAGAGGTAGGGACGAATGTTCGGACCTTCGACGTATTTGTCCAAAGAGATGAATCCATGACAAATGCAAACCGTTCTCTCACGGGTTTCCGGTCAAGCTTGAGATGGATTGCGTTTGTCTGGCTCGCTCTGGCTGCAGTCTCCGGCGGACAGGAGAAGCGCGTACAGCCCGCCAACGCGGGCCAGGACGCCGTGATTCGTGTTGGCGTAAAAGAAGTCCGGCTGGATGCCGTAGCGGTGGATGCAAACGGACGTCAAATCACGGACCTGACCGCCGACGATTTCGAGATCTTTCAGGATGGCCAGCCGCAGAAAATAGTCTCCAGCATTTATATAGCAGATCGCCCGGCGCTTCCGGAGAATAAGGCCGCTTCTCCGGAAGGTTCCAGGGCGACACAGTCAACTCCCGCGCCCGCTCCTTTGCAACCTGCTGTCGGACGAACGATCGTTTTTCTGATCGATGATCTCTCCATGAGCTTTCAGGATCTTCATTTCGCGCGGATGTGCCTTCAGAAGTTCGTCCAGACACAAATGCAAACCGGCGATCGGATTGCCATCGTGCAGACGACGAAAGGGAACTCGGGACTGCAGCGGTTCAGCTCAGACAAAGAGGAGTTGTTTGCCAGAATTGCCGATCTTGGCTGGAGTCTGAATCTTCATCCTGAAGGAGCCTCACAATTTGCGGCACTCGCCTATGGTCTCCGAGCTCTGCGGGATGTCGCCGGGCGCAAATTCCTTTTCCTGATATCGACTCAAGTCATGCTTCCGGAAAAAATCGAAAACGACACGGTATTCAACAAACTGGCCGACGAGGCTCTGCGTGCCGGCGTCGTGGTTCACACGCTGGATATTCTCGGAGGCATCAATAATCAATTCATCGTCGGTACGGATATTTATAAAAACGCCAATGACAGGGCCATGGATGCGGAAGTTCGGCCTCTTTACGGCAGCATCAGCCCTAACATGGAGTCCATTCCCTCACCAGGAGAAATTGCGCAGGCCAAAAACCTGGATAGGATTGACGCAGCTTTTGGCCCTAAACAGGCAGAGATCGGGCGAACACAGGCGAAGGAGAGAATCACTAACAGAGAAAGCCCTTTATCCCAGAAAACAGGCGGACTTTTTCTGACCGGCAGCAATTTTTTCCTCAATGGCATTGGCGCTGCTGAAGGAGAGATGCGGGGGTACTACCTGATTTCCTATGTTCCTCCGGCAGAGACGTTCGATTCCCAAAGTCTAAAGACCTATCACAAGGTTCGGATCAAGGTCAAACGTTCGGGGATCACCGTGCGCACTCGCGACGGTTTTTATGGCAATACCGATGCCCTGAGGGAAACGGAACAGAATCCGCTGATGAACGCAATCTTCTCTCCCTACCGATATGGGGATCTGAAACTTCAAATGGCTTCCGGATTCGTGCATGCCCCTCAATCCGGATATCTGCTTCGGGCGTGGCTGCTTATGGACGGGCAGCGCCTGGGCGTGATGGATGAAAAAGACGGCCGTCATTTTATCTCCCTGGAAGCTGTCGCGGCAACGACGGACATCTATGGCTCCGTGCAGGATTCCGGTACTACCAAAATAGGATTCCGTGTGAATGACAGGGAAATCCAGTCGATCCGGACGAATGGTATAAGGTTTTTCCTCTCGCTTGCGGTGAAAGAACCGGGAGCGCGCTACCTCCGTATCGCCGTTAAAGACAATGCGTCCGGAGCCATCGGATCGGCCTATCAGTTTATAGAAATACCCGAACTGGAAAAGAGCGGTATGGCGCTCTCGAGCATTTTTCTCCTGAATCGCGATGAGGATGGATCCTGGATCCAGTCGGGAGCGACGGGAGACGGTCAGGGCTGGTCCAACACCTCGCAGCGAGCGGCGCGTCGAAGTCAGGCAGTTCGCACGTTCCAGGCTGGAGAAAGCTTCGACTATATGGCCGTTGTCTATAATCCCAAGGCCAAGGAAGAGCCACCGGATCTGGAATTTTGGCTCACTCTATATGGGAACGGCAATGAGATTTTCAAAAGCGGCCCCGAGACTGTCGATGTCAGAGGGGCGAGAGATTTCAGCAAAATAGCGATCAGGAAAAGGCTCAAACTGGAAAACTCGCTGCTGCCTGGAGATTACGTGCTTCAGTTGCAGGTAAGAGACAAGAAGGCCGGCGATGCTAGCATCGCCGTGCAGGCACTGGACTTTAAGATTGCGGCCAAGTTGACCGACACAGCGGTCGCACCACCTCTTCAACAGGCATCATCAAATGCGAAAAACAGGACCGTGATCGAAATGACGACCGCAGAGTTGCGGCGGTTTGATCCTGAACTGTCCAGTTTACAGTTGAATCAGGGTCAGGATGAGCTTTCGGATCTCCTTGAAAAGGCGGGCGACAGAGTGGTCACCTTCTTCCGGGACTTTCCCAACACATCGTCAAAAGAACAGATCCACATGCAACGCTATCTGTCCGAAAATCAAACAAGCAAACAGCGGGAGAGCGAGAGCCAGCCGGCGCTGCTGGATACGGCCGGAACTGGCCCGGTGGCCGCCCCGCTCGTGGATCCGAGAGGCGTCGAATTTTGTAATCTGCTCCATTGCGTGCCGGGCGATCGGAGGAGTCAATGCGTTCAACTCGGCTGCAGCAAGATCGAGACCCCGGAGATACACAAATCGGGCCCTGCGACGGCACTGTTGCAGGAGTATTATGCCGAGTTTAATTTTTTCATCCTGCCCGGTTCCAAAAGCGCCGGCATTTCCTGGGTGGAAGACAGATCGGACAAAGACAACCATCCTGTGAACCCGCAGGAGTTTCCGGGATTTATCCTGAGTTCCGGGCATACGCTTCATTGCATGTACCTTCATCCCGACCATCAGGCGAATTCGAAATTCCGCTATCTGGGACGAGAAAAGAGGAAACCGTACGCGCATGTCATCGCCTTTGCGCAGAAACCTGAATCCCGGGACTACCTGGCCCAATTTTCGGATGTGGCGTCGGCTGCTCCGACTCGTTTCCTGGTGCAGGGCTTGATTTGGATAGATCCGGACAACTATCAGATACTGCGTATCCGAACCAGCATGCTGACGCCGGAACGACAAACCACGCTGAAGGAGACGGTCACCGATATTTCTTACGGGAGAATTCAATTCGACGATCCTCCAAGAGAGTTCTGGCTGCCGCGGGAGATCAATGTCAGTTGGGAGTTTTCGAGCACGGATAAGCTGGACCTGGTTTACCGCAATCAGCACAAATATTCCGACTATCGTTTGTTCAGCGTTAAAAGCGACTACAAGATCACGGTACCCAAGGCCGGCGAATAAATCACTACTCTCCGGCCTTCCATGATGTGGGGCGTTAAATTTCTAAACTCCCATCAAAAGCGACATCTATAATGTGTTGATGCGATTTATCGACCCCTTCTGTTAAAATTCGGTTTTTTGAGATCAATGAAGGGTGGTGCCCATGCGGAGGTCTTTGACAATTGTTGCCGCTGTTCTAATCGCCGGTTTGCTCGCGGGAGGTTTTGTTCGTTCGCAGAACAAGGGTTGTGACCGGGCTTGTCTTGAGGGATTTGGCCGAACTGTTTAAGGTGGAAAAGAACAAGATCCGCCGGATCGAGGCCATCATGACGCGCTCTCCGTACGGAATGAACTCCGGCTGGAGCAGCTGGAAAGATGGATTGTCCAGCCTCGCCCGCGACGTGACGATGTCCGGCGGCAAATAACGAACCCGGTGAGTGCGGGATTCAGCCCGCACCCACCGGGTCGGTACGCGCTGCCATTATAGGAATTTTCATTAGTCTTGGAGGAGCTATGAGAAGAGTCCCGTTGAGATTTCAGGAGTTCAACAAGGAGAATCCCCAGATCGCCGAGGCCTATGAACAACTCGCTTCGGAATGTAATAAATCCGGACCACTCAATCAAAGGGAGCGATCGCTGGTCAAACTCGGCATCGCCATCGGGTCCGGCATGGAGGGATCCGTTCATTCTCAGGTCCGCAAGGGACTGGACGCCGGTCTGCGCCCGGACGAAATCCGGCATGCGTTTCTGCTTGCCATGACCGCGATCGGCTTCCCGCGCATGATGGCCGGGCTGACGTGGGCAGAAGATATCCTTAAACTGGAAGATAACGCGAAGAAATAATCCGCTTTCGGAGGTGACTGACATGGGAAAGATTTTATTGGAGTCCAAAGCCGGCCCGCTACCGTTACTGGGCTTCTATCCGACGATTATGATCGGCGTGGACGTGGAAGATAAACCGGATTTCACCACGGTTGCATGGACAGGCGTGGCAGCCAGCGTTCCCCCGTCCATCACGATCGCTCTCCAACACCACCGGCATTCGCTGAAAGGCGTCCGCCAGCACATGGTATTTTCGGTAAACATACCATCCGCCGATCTCGTCAAGGAGACCGACTATTGCGGCCTTGCCTCCGGCAAGCGTGTGAACAAGGCTGCCGACTGCCATTTCGAGGTTTTTTACGGCAAGGTCAAGCATGCCCCGTTCATCGCACAGTGCCCGATCAATCATGCCTGCGAAGTTGTGCAGATCCTGAACCTGGGAAGCCACGAGCTCATCGTCGGCAAGATCGTGGAATCGCACGTGTCGGAAGAATGTCTGACCGACGGCAGGCCGGATCCGGCGAAGGTAAATCCTTTCCTGTTTGCCGGCATCGGCTACTACACGATCGGCAAACATGTCGGAAACGCATTCAGCTGCGGCAAAGAGGTGAATCCAAAGGCAAAGCTGGATACGCTTGAAGAATTGAAGAAAATGAGTAAGGAGTAAGAGACAGGAGACAGGAGAAAGAATTCCAAACTCCGAAGGGAAATAGGATGGAAAAGCGTAGATTGGGCAAGGATGTGACGGTGTCGGCATTGGGCTTGGGCTGCATGGGGATGTCGGAATTTTACGGTCCCACCGATGACGCCGGATCGATCGCCACCATTCATCGGGCGATCGAACTCGGCGTCGATTTCATCGATACGGCAGACATGTACGGATTGGGCCGCAATGAAGAACTGGTCGGGCGAGCCATTCGGGACCGGCGGGACAGAGTTTTTCTCGCCACAAAGTTCGGCAATGTCCGCACGCCCGATGGCGCATTCGTTGGAGTCGACGGCAGTCCCGAATATGTGCTCCGATCGTGCGACCAGAGCTTGAAACGTCTGGGAGTCGATGTCATCGATCTTTACTACCAGCATCGCGTCGATCCCAAAACGCCCATCGAGGACACGATCGGTGCGATGGCGAGTCTGGTGAAGGCAGGCAAGGTGCGCTATCTGGGCATGTCCGAGGCTGCTCCCGCGACCCTGCGGCGCGCCTGCGCGGTGCATTCGATTCTTGCTCTGCAGACGGAATACTCGCTCTGGACCCGCGATCCTGAAATTGAAATACTCAAAACCTGCAGAGACCTTGGAGTCGGGTTTGTCGCCTACAGCCCGCTTGGGCGGGGGTTTTTAACCGGGAGATTCGGCAAAACCGAAGACCTTTCGCAGGATGACGCGCGCCATCACCACCCGCGGTTCGAGGGAGACAACTTCGAGCGCAATCTCCGGCTTGCGGACACCGTAAGAAAGATGGCCGACGAAAAGGGCTGCACCGCCGCACAGCTTGCCCTGGCTTGGGTCCTGGCTCAAGGTGGAGAGATCGTCCCAATCCCGGGGACGAAGCGGATCCACTACCTGGAGGAGAATCTGGGCGCCTTGACTGTCCGCTTCACCGCAGACGAGCTTCATCGCCTGGCTGAAGCTTTCCCCATCGGGGCAGCTTCCGGAGAGCGCTATCAGCCGCAGGCAATGCAAGCACTCAACCGCTGATCGCTTCCGCACTGCGCAGGCTAGTTTAGTGGGTCAAAGAGCCCTTGCCATTTGGCTAGCCTAAAGGGTAAAAAACAGGCCACGGATTAACACGGATTGCACGGACAAAATGACAGCCCTCCGCATTTATCAATAAAAATCCGTGGAATCCGTGGCGCTTTTTGGCTGACATATGTAAAGATCTGTTGGACGCATTACACCAGCATCGATCTTCTTGCAACCGGAACGGGGAAATATGACGAAAGAGATGGCGGGGAGGGTAGCGCTGATCACCGGTGGCGGACGCGGTTTTGGAAAAGCGATTGCGCTGAGATTTGCGGCTGAAGGAGCCGCCGTCGCCGTTACGTCGCGCACACAGAGCGAGCTCGATAAAACGGTGTCGGAGATTGAGGCTGCGGGCGGCAGGGGATTCGCCGTCAGCGGAGATGTGACGAAGCCGGAGGATGTGAAGCGGGTCGTGCGGGAGACGACAGACCACTTTGGCGCGATCAGTCTGTATGTGAACAATGCCGGAATTCCCGGACCCTTTGCACCGACCTGGGCCGCGGATCCCGCCGAGTGGTGGTTCGCGCAGGAAGTGCACCTGCGGGCGTTTTTCATGTTCGTAAGCGAGATACTGCCTTCCATGATCGCGCGGCGCGCCGGCCACATCCTGGCTGTTTCCGCCATTGCGTCGTACAGGGTCGATTTTGCGATGTCGGCCTATTGCGTGGGCAAAACTGCCCAAAATCGGCTTGTCCAGTTCATTGCGTCGGATTCCAGGGAATTCGGCGTCAGCGCATTCGCTCTCGATCCGGGCTTTGTCGCTACCGAGCTGGCTGAAGACACAATGCGGGATCCGGGAGCACAGCGCTGGAAGCCCGAAATGATCGAGCACCTCAAGGCACGCAAAACCGATCCAAATTCAGTCTTGGACTTCGATCGATGCGCCCAGCGATGTGTGGACCTTGCTTCGGGCCGTTACGACGAATTGTCGGGAAGCTATTTTGAGTTGCGGGACAACCTGGACGAGATGCTGCGCAAAGCCAGGGATGGAAGACTTTCGAATATCGCGATTACCAGCCACTGGAGAACCGTATGACGACAGATGAAGAAATCGTCGCATTGAAAGCCCAGGTTGCGGAATTGACACGCCGCGCGGGCGTCCTCGAAGATATCCAGGCGATCCGGACCCTGCATTTCAAATACGGGTACTACATGGACAAGTGGCTGTTTCCGGAGATTGTCGACCTGTTTGCCGAGGACGGCGAGATGTATTTCCTCAATGGAATCTTCAAGGGAAAAGCCGGAATCAAAAGGATGTTTGGCGATGGGTTCGGCATCAGCGGCCCAACCTATGGCGTGCTGACGGACCACCTGCAGGTGCAGGATATCGTCGACGTTGCGCCTGACCGCATGACGGCAAAAGGACGCTTCCGTGTCTTCCTGATGGGCGGCATTCATGAAACCCGAAAGGAGTCCACTGGAATCCCCAGCCAGTTCTGGGAGGGCGGAGTTTATGAAAACCTGTACGTCCGCGAAAACGGTATCTGGAAGATCAAGCGGATGAATTACAATCTCGCCTGGCAGGCGGAGTATGAGAAAGGCTGGGGACATTCCGCCGTCAAGCTCCTGATGGTTGCGCCCTTTTCAAAGACGTTTCCGGAGGATCCGCGTGGCCCGGATGAGCTTAAAACCGAGCCATTCCGTTTCTGGCCGGAATCGTTCCTTGTCCCGTTCCACTATCCCCACCCGGTCACCGGAAAGTAGCCAGTTCAAGAAAAGATTGGAATCGATAGTCACAATTACAATCGCCCTTTTCTTCTCCTCAATCCCGCTTCCGCCGCCCCTTGCTCTTGCCAATTAACGCAATTGCGGCTGTCCCGCTTCCGCATCTCCTTGCACACGTTAAGCTATCTTAAGGAAGTAAAAAACTTACAAAACCATACAAAAAATAAAATATTGTCAATAAATATAACTTAAGGTACGTTACCTGATGCTTGGGTCACCCGGTTTTGAAGCCCAGAATCCCGCCTGGCGATTATGGGTTTTTGGTGATTGCTGTACGTATTTTTTAGCGGAATAACCATTGCACGTGCGAACCAACGGTATGAGAGCAAGCGCCCGGAATTTTGACCTGATCGAGGATCTGAACTCGGTTCTCCTGAAAGAAGAGGAGTTGTTCAAGGTGATCGACGATTATCGACAGGCTCGTGATGCAGGCATGTGCTCGGTAGTAACCGGCCGAATTGCAGAAAAAACGCTTAGCTCGGAAAATCCTGGGAAAGCCAAGGCCATTCTATGCAGGCTTCAAGCTCTTTCGCAAATGATTGAAAATCGTGACCTTAATAACTGGCTTTTTTCCGATGGGATCTGCGTGATGCCCTCGATTGCCAACAAAGCGCTGGTATCAGCGGCTGCCGTGCATCCACTCTCCGTGATCGATGGCGGCATCAAGTTTGAGAAGGAATCATTTCTTGCCAGGATTTTGGAGTTGGTGGAGACCGAAGGGAGTGATGGCAACTAGTGAAGCATGGCTGTCTGCCGCCTCTGGGGCGCCCACCGAGCGTGCGTTTATCGGGCATTTTTATAATTCCACTTTGAACGGGCTTGTGTGATCGGAGTGAGGTTCAGTGAATGGGGGTATCCGATCATTAAGACCCGGTTTTTGACAAGGACGAGAACATGAAACTTACAAGACTGACCCTTCTGATTAACGGTGTTGAGAGACCCGTTCTGTGCGATCCCGAGAAAGATAGTCTGGCGGTAGCCATCCGCCGGTTGGGCCTTACGGGTACCAAGATCGGGTGCGGCACAGGCGTGTGTGGCGCTTGTTCCGTGATTTTGAATGGCAAAGTGGTTCGTTCCTGCATGAGGAAAATGAAGAGTGTGCCGGAATTCAGTGAGATTCTCACGATTGAAGGAATCGGTACACCCCAGCATCTGCATCCGCTGCAACAGGCGTGGATTACTTATGGCGGCGCACAGTGCGGTTTCTGTTCACCTGGTTTCATCGTATCCTCGCATCAGTTGTTGGCTGAAAATCCTTCTCCCACCCGTGAAGATGTTCGGGAATGGTTCCGAAAGAACAGAAACATCTGCCGCTGCACCGGCTATAAGCCTCTTGTGGATGCCGTCATGGCTGCAGCCAAAGTGATGCGCGGCGAAGCCACCATGAAAGACATCACGTATGATTTCGCAGGTGAGAAAGAAATCTACGGTTCAAAGCATCCCAGACCGACGGCCCTGGTAAAGGTTACCGGTCTTGCGGATTACGGCGATGACGTCAAATTGAAAATGCCCGAAGGCACCGCGTATCTTGCCGTGGTCATCTCCGAAGTGCCTCATGCGAAAATCATCAGCATCGATACATCAGAAGCGGAAAAAATGCCCGGCGTTTACAAAGTCATGACTGCAAAAGACGTCAAAGGCACGAACAATATGGCTATGCCGGCCGTGATTCCGCGTCAGAAGGGCAAAGGCATCACGGAGTTCCCGGTGATCGCCGGCAAGAAGATCAGCAGACGCGGTGACGTCGTGGCCCTGGTTGCGGCCGATACCGAGGAGCGCGCCCGCGCGGCAGCCAAGAAGGTCAAACAGAACCTGGAAATTCTGCCCGCCTACATGACTTTCCCCGAAGCCGTAATGCCCAATGCCATCCAGCTGCATGAAAGTCTGCCCAACTTCTATATGGAGCAGCCCGTATTCAAAGGCAAAGACACCGCGGAAGTGTTCGAGGCGGCGGACTTTGTCGCCGAGGGAAGCTTCCACTCGCAACATGAACCCCACCTGCCCATTGAACCCGATGTTGTTCAGGCTTACTGGGGTGTGGATGGAATGATGACCATTCAGTGCAAGTGTCAATCCATCGGAGAGAGTCGGGATGCCATTGCCATGGCGACCGGTATCCCCAAGGATAATATCAGGGTGCTTTTAAACTATGTCGGCGGTTCTTTCGGCTACTCGACCAGTTCCAACACGTTCTCGCTTGTTGCCACTGCCGTTCAGAACCTGGATATGCCTTGTTCTCTGACATTGAGCTACGATGAATTCAACCACATGACCGGCAAGCGATCTGCGACTTTCACAAACGGAAGAATCGCTTGCAACAAGGATGGCAAGATCGTCGCAGCCGAATATGACGTTGCTCTGGATCACGGCGCCTACGCCGTAGTCGCCGGCCATATTTTCAATAATCTGGTTTCTGTCGGATTTCACGGCTACAACATACCCAATTTCAAGGCGCTCGCCCGCGGCGGTTCTTCAAACCACGCTTTCAATACAGCGTATCGTGGTTTTGGCTCTCCCCAGATCTACACTTGTACGGAAGCTCTGATCGATATGATCGCAGAAAAAGTGGGTATGGATCCGTGGGAGTTCCGCTATAAGAATGCGGCAAGGCCCGGCGACCTTACCGTCAACAGCTGCCCCTATCATGACTACATCTATCCCACGCTGCTCGAGAAGGCCAAGCCTATCTACGACAAGTATAAGGCCGAGGCTGCAGCAGCCAGGGCTCAGGGGCGCCGCGTCGGCGTCGGCATGAGCATGGGCGGATTCATTATCACGATCGGCATGTTCGATTCGGCAGAGGTGGCCCTCGAATTGAATCCCGATGGCACGATCACTCACTTTAATACCTGGGAAGATATGGGACAGGGCGGCGACATCGGCACGCTGACCCACACCGTGAAGGCGCTTGCTCCCCTGGGTATTACGGCAGAAATGGTAAAGCTCGTCATGAACGACAGCAAGACCTGTCCGGATACCAATCTCGCCGCGGCCAGCCGATCCCACTACATGGCCGGCAACGCCACGCTTGATGCCGCTAAAAAGCTGATGGATGCAATGCGCAAAAAAGACGGCAGCTATCGCACACACGCCGAAATGGTTGCCGACAAAATTCCAACGAAGTACGTCGGCCACTATGACCAGTTCAACATTGGGCTGCCTCCCGGACTCAATCCCAATACCGGGGAAGGTGAAAAAAACCCGACGTACATGTACGGTGTCAACATCGCCGAGGTTGAAGTGGATACTAAAACCGGCAAGACCAAGGTCCTGAGGTTCACCTGGGTCGGCGACGTCGGTACGGTTGGAAATGTGCTTTCTGTCGAAGGTCAGGGTTACGGCGGGATATCGCACTCCATAGGCTTTGCTCTCAGCGAAGAGTATGAAGCTCTGGACAAACATGGAAACATGGTCGGTTGCGGCGTTCCCGCCGTCGATGCCATTCCGGATGATATAAACCTGATCTTCAATGTAACGCCGCGTCCGCATGGCCCTCATGGATCCTGCGGCTGTTCCGAGGTGTTCCAGAGCTCCAATCACATGGCTGTCATCAATGCCATCAACAACGCCTGCGGCGTCCGCATATTCTCGCTGCCCGCAACTCCCGAAAAGGTAAAAGCCGGTTGGGAAGCCAAGCAACGTGGAGAGGACCTGACGCCTCCGAAGTACTTCCTCGGCACCGATTTCGAGGAAGAGCTGGAGATGATTAAGGCTAATCCGATATAAAAAATCGGCGTTGCGGTCGAATGGCGCTTAGTTAGTTTTTGTCGCGAAACTCGAAATTGAGGCCCGGAGGGCCGGCAGAGAATAGCCCCGGGCGAGAGCCCGGGGCAAGGATTACGAAATTAGAAAGCCCTGAAGGGGCGACACAAAAGCCAATTCGCAGATAAAATTGTGCCGCCCCTTCGGGGCTAAACATTTGTTTTCGCTCAACCCCGGGCTTACGCCCGGGGCTATTCTCTGCCGGCCCTCCGGGCTTCTCGGGTCGGGGTCGATTTTGGGATCGAAATTCCTATTGCGATCCCTGACCCCGATCTCCGATGAAATATTAAAGATGGTATAATTGATGATGTATGAAGCTTGAGGATGCGACTGCCTTTACGGCCAGATGTTTTCACGGTGAACCCGCCTCGTGTTCCTATGCTTGCCCCTTTCATCTGGATATCCGCTCCTTTCTGGAAAAAGCGGCCAAGGGAAGATGGCTTGCAGCCTACAAAACATTGCGGAATGCCGTGGTTTTCCCCGTCATTGTCAGCGCTCTCTGCGATCAGCCGTGCAGAAACCATTGCCAGCGGGTACCGGTCGGCGATGAAGCCATCGCCTTGCGCGATCTCGAAGCTGCCTGCATTCGATATACGAAAAGCCGCAAAGCGGAGTCCTACACAATACCGCCCAAGAATCAGCGCATCGCGGTTATCGGTGCGGGCGTTGCGGGCCTCTCCTGTGCGCTGAATCTCGCCCAGAAAAAATTTCACGTCACGGTGTTTGAGAGGAGCAACGGATGGGGCGGATCTCTCCGCGACCATCCCAGTTTTGCAGAATTTGATGCGGACATCGCCTTGCAGTTCTCTGCCGTTGAGGTTGAATTCAGGTTTGAATCGGAAATCAAAACGCTCGCCGGACTGGCCGAATTCGATGCGGTTTACGTTGCGACCGGAGCCGGCGGGGATTCCTTCGGACTCCTTGAGAGCTGGGACAACGAACTGCTTGCGACCTCGGAACCCAGGGTGTTTCTGGGAGGCACGCTCTGCGGCGCTACTCGGATGGAGGGCATCGCCCAGGGCGTCGAGGTGTCGAAGACCATTGAGGTCTTTCTGCAGACCGGCAAAGCTGCGCATACATACGGTAGCCGATATGACAAAGCGAATTGCGACCGCTACCTGGCGCATGACGGCGCAGTCTCCAAGCCGCGCGTCGAGGCATCTTCCCCCGAAGGCTATACAGAGGAGGAAGCAAAAGCGGAGGCGGCGCGCTGTTTTCAGTGCGATTGCGTCGAGTGCATGGTTGCGTGCGAGATGTTAAAGCGTTTCCGCAAGGATCCTGATAAAATTGCCGTCGAGGTTTTTAGCGATATGGGGGTCAACCCTCCATTCTCCATACACACGCTGACCAGGGAGGTCTACTCCTGTAATATCTGCGGCTACTGCAAATCGATATGCCCTGAGAGCGTGGATATGGGATCCTTGCTGCAGTCTTCGCGGGCGGCGCGCATGAGTGCCGGCGTCCATCCCGCGGCACTCCATGACTTCTGGCTGCGCGAGATGGATTTCGCCACCTCGGAAGCCTCCTTTGCATCCGCTCCGAGAGGGAAGGCAAATTGTGAATACGCCTTCTACCCCGGCTGTCAGCTGGGAGCCTCGAACCCGGCGCATGTACGGAAGGCATACGAGTTTTTGCGCGAGAAATACGATGCCGGTATTTTCCTCGGCTGCTGCGGAGCTCCGGCCTACTGGGCCGGCGACGAACCGCGTCTGCGGGCAAATGTGGAAAAGATCCGGCAGAGCTGGGCTGGGCTGGGGAAGCCGACCTTCATTTTTGCCTGCGCCACGTGCGAGAGCATCTTTAGTTTGTTTCTTCCCGAGATCCGCAGAGTCTCCCTCTACGAACTTCTCGCGGGGGCGGATGAGATTGTGCCGGTGCGAGCCTTTCCCGAAGCTGCGGTATTCGACCCTTGCGCGGCAAGAGACGATAACGAAATGCAGGCCGGCGTCCGGAAACTCGCTGCAAAAGCGGGAGTAGAGCTCGAAGAACTGCGCGAGCACAACCGCTGCTGCGGGTACGGCGGGCACATGCGCACCGCGAATCCGTCGCTGTATGAGGAGATCGCGCAGCACCGCGCCGAGGCGAGCGGGAAACCGTATATCGTCTATTGCGCCAATTGCCGGGAAGTATTCGCATCGCAGGGCAAAGGATGCACGCATATCCTGGACATGGTTTTCGGATTGGATGCGGACCCGCGCATACCCAGCCTGCAGGAAAAAAGGGACAACAGCCTGATGATAAAGAAGGACCTGATGATGCAAAACAAAGGCATTGATTTTGAGCCCGAAATCCACGAATGGGATGCGCTGACTCTGATCATCTCCGAAGACCTGCAAAAAAGCATGGATCGGAAGCTCATATCTGCGGCCGATGTCAAAGAAGCCATTTGGCAGGCAGAAAAATCGGGAAACAAATTTTTCGATGAGAACGACGGCATGTGCCTCTGCAGCATGGTCAAGTCCGCAACTACCTATTGGGTGCAATACAAAGAAATCGGGCCGAAGGCTTACGAGCTCTTCAGCGCCTACTATCACCGCATGAGCTTCGATAGGGAGGGATCACCGGCGTGAATTCTGAAGAGAGAATCTGGAAATGCGCGAACTGCAAAAAAGAGCTGGTGATGAAAAAGACAGTATTTTCATACCTCGGTCACACCGTCGCCCATGAAGTGAGAGCCTGTCCCGACTGCGGCAAAGTCTTTATCTCTCAGGATCTGGCCGAAGGCCGAATGGCTGAGATCGAGGAGCAACTGGAAGACAAATAGGACAAGTGTTTCTGAAATTGAACGAATGTTCTAGGTGATCGAGGGCGGAAGCCAGGACCGCGATCGGTTTCTTCGGCCCAAACCCCGATAGCGAAGCGACTCGTGAAGAATCCAGCAGATGAATAATCAGATCCGAAATACATTCAGCGTATGCCCCGTTTGCCTCCGGCGGCTTTCCGCTGAAATCGTCAAGCGCCAGCAGGAATATTTTCTCCAGAAAACGTGTCCCGACCACGGATCGTTTGAGGCGGTTATCTGGCGGGGAGAAACCCCTTCCTTTGAGCATTGGGGAAATTATGTCCCGCCTGCAGAACAGGACAAGGAGAGGCCCGAATGCCCGAGCGAGTGCGGACTCTGTCCGGGTCATCTGCAAAAAACCTGCTGTGTGCTGATCGAGGTGACCTCGCGCTGTAATCTGAGTTGTCCCGTCTGCTTTGCGCAAAGCGGACAAGACTCTGCGGAACCAAGCGCGGAACAGCTGGCGGGGTATTTCAAGCAGCTCGTGGAACGCGGCAGCACGTTTATTCAGCTATCCGGTGGCGAGCCCACCGAGCGCGAGGATCTGCCGGATATCGTGGCGGCGGCAAGAGCGGCAGGCTGCGAAAATATTCAACTCAATTCCAATGGCATCCGGCTCGGACAAGACAGAGCATTTACAAAGGCACTTGCCGAAGCGGGGCTTTCTTTTGTCTTTATGCAATTCGACGGCACGAATGATTCTATTTTCGAAAAGCTGCGCGGCAGGCCGCTGCTGGCCGAAAAACGGGCGGCAATCGAAGCATGTTCCGAAGAACTCCTGGGCGTTACGCTTGTGGCGACCCTTGTGCCGGGCGTCAACGATCAAAACGTTGGGGAGATTCTGAATTTTGGGTTTTCAAACTCGCCGGCAGTCAGAGGCGTTCACTTTCAGCCCATCAGCTATTTTGGCCGATACCCGCAGCCCCCGAGGAATGAAGACAGAATCACTTTACCTGAACTGCTCCGGGCCATGGAGAAACAAACAGCAGAAAAGGTTCGGATTTCGGATTTTATCCCGTCCGGCTGCGACCACCCGCGGTGCGGATTTCACGCGGATTTTATGGTGCTGCCCGAAGATCTTGTGCGCCTCTCCCCGAAGGCGGACGGGGGATGCTGCGGTCAGGACGACGGCAGAGCCCACATCAAAAATCGAAATTTTGTTGCACGAAGATGGAAACGCTCTGCGACCAAAAGCGGGCAGGATTGTTGCTGCAGCCAGGACTATAGCGATATGGATACTTTCCTGAACAGAGTCAAATCGCACGGATTTACTATCACGGCGATGGCATTTCAGGATGCGTATACACTCGACCTGGAACGCCTCCGCCGGTGCAGCCTCCATGTGTACAGAGATGGCAGGATGATCCCTTTTTGCGCCGGCTATCTGACTCCTGAAACCAGATCATAGGGAGAAAGACAATGAGCGATAGGGTAAAGGAAATTTATAAACTTGCGGCACAAGGCTATTGTTGCAGCCAGATCATGATCCAGATGGGGCTCGACGCCCGACAGGATGAAAATCCAGAGCTGGTGGATGCAGTCGCCGGATTGTGCGGAGGGCTATATTCAGGCTTGATCTGCGGCACCCTGACGGGAGCCGCCTGCCTCCTGTCGCTCTGTGATCGGAATGCGGCAAGGAGCACCGTCCCCAAGCTTGTGGAATGGTTTAAAAAGACCTATGACACGTGCTATGGCGGAATCGACTGCGCTGACATCATTGACAATAATCCCGGCAACCGGCTTGAACGCTGCCCTAAAATCATGGGAGAGACTTATGAAAAATGCCGTGAGCTTCTGGCAGAGTCGGGCCATGAAATCTGATTCGTGAAAACCACGCAGCCAAATACGCCTCTGGATTCCTGGATTCTCCAAAGAATCGGGGTGTCTGAAGATCCGCTGACGCTCGAGGATCTTCGAAATTACCAGCTGGGCAAACTGAGAGAAACAATCCGCTATGCCTGTGCAAAAAGCCCGTTCTATTCCCGCAGGCTTTCGGGTTTCCCGGTGGATGGACTCGCGGACCTCTGCCAAGTCTCCCAACTGCCTTTTACCACCGCCGAGGATATCCGCGCGGATCCCCGGCAGTTTCTGGCATTGCCTCCCCATGAAATCGCCCGGATCGTAACGCTCCAGACGTCGGGCACGACGGGACGTCCCAAGCGGTTTTTCTTCACGAAGGAGGAACTCGAACACACAATCGATTTCTTTGCGAGGGGTATGTCCGCGCTTGTCAAACCGGGGCAGAAGGTGCTCATCCTTCTGCCTGGGGATAAACCCGACAGCGTCGGCGATCTTCTGGCGCGCGGATTGATGCGTATGAACGTCGAGGGCATCGTCCATGGTCCGGTGCGGGACATTCGAAGCGCAGCAGAAGAAATTGTCGAGCGGCGCATCGATTGTCTTGTGGGAATTCCAACCCAGGTGCTTTCTCTCGCAAGGAATGACGCCGGACGCTCAGTTCCGCCAGGCATGATCAAGAGCGTTTTATTGTGCACTGATTGCATTTCCGAGGCGATCGCGGACGCATTGAGCCGTTCCTGGAATTGCCGGGTGTTCAAACACTACGGCACGACCGAGATGGGATTGGGTGGGGCCGTGGAATGCGCCGCAAGGACGGGGTATCATCTGCGCGAGGCGGATCTCCTGTTTGAAATTGTTGACCCGGATACCGGCGCGCCGTTGAAGGATGGTGAGCCGGGCGAAATCGTCGTTTCAACACTTACCAGAAAAGGAATGCCGCTCATCCGATACCGCACCGGCGACATCTCCCGCATTCTGGAGGAGCGCTGTTCTTGCGGCTCGGTGACGAAGCGACTGGATGCTATTCGAGAAAGGCTTGACGGCAGAGTCACCCTGGCCAACGGAACTATTCTGACCCTGTCGGAAATGGACGAGGCGCTTTTCCGCGTGGAGGAAATTCTCGATTACAGCGCAGCAGTGACGGCGAAGGATGGTTCGGATTGCCTTGAAATAACTCTTTACGTTGAAGAAGAAGAAAGCTCTGCGATGCAGAAAACGTTACATGCTCTAAACACAGTTCCCGCCGTAGCCACCGCATTATCCGATGGATCTTTGCATTTGGCCCCTATATCGATCAGCAATAAAAACTGGTTTACCACAGGCGTAGTTAAAAGAAGAATTATCGACAACCGCACCGGCGCAAAGTAATACCCCGGGCAGGCGAAGGCTCGCGCCCAATCGACAATTTCTTCTGTCTTATTTGATTGCCGCTTTCAGCTCTTTTAGATCGCCGGAAACCTGCGCCATAATCTCCAGAGAATAGTCAAAATTGTGAGCGCTTCTGGATCCATCCCTCGTGAGAATCGAGAGATTGAACCGCACGTCCCCCAATTTCTTTTTCAGGTCGGCATTCAGCAGGTCGGGCTTTTCTTTCAGCGCGGCGCCGATGGCATTGACGTCGGCCTGCAGCGAATCCATCTTTTCCTTGTACTCCGCCTGCCATTCCTGAAGCTGTTTCGCGCGAGCTTTCCGGTTGTTGTCTTTGTGGCAGGTCGTGCAGGTGTCGACGCTGGTTTCCGACAGATTCGGATCATCCGGCCGAATGACCGTCATGCGATGGCTCCCGCCGGTCATATGGCAGGAAACGCAGAGAACAGCGGAGTGCACGCCCCGGGTATCCTCAACGCCTCTGGCACCGCTGCCCTTGAGAAAATTTTCCTGCGAGTGACAGGCGGCGCAAATCCTGTCGGGATCCATCACCAATCGGTGCGGGTGTCCCGTGCTGCGGAGGCTATGGCAGGCCAGGCAGGATACCGTGTGAAACGATTCTTTCTGAGCGGCGTCCACCTTGTTGCCTTGAAGTTTGGCCGCAAACCCCTCGGTCGAATGACACGCGTAGCAATCGGCTGAAGCCATCTTGTTGTCCTTCACCAGGCCAATCGCCTTGCTGTGCCCGGATGCTTCCCACATGCTCTGCTTGTCCGCGTGACAGTCCTTACAGGATGTGAAGTTCGTATGATCCGGTTCGGCTTTCTTCTCCTGGGCCGGAACCACGGCAAAGATGCCTGCAATCGCGGCGATGGCAGTGCAAGCGAGGACAATCTTGCGCGTCTTATTATGTTTCATCAGTCAAGTCTCCTTGTTTTGCAGATTTCCAGCCCGCACTCCGTAATCCCAAGGGTTCTGCGGCAATGAACCCTCGGGATAAAATATAACAAATAATCTCGATTTCAATCGTGTTGTGACATTCTGATTGCTGCAACTGAAGAGTTGCGGTAAGGTGGGGCGTAATATGAAGCCGGGAGCCTATGAGAATTTCCGGATATTGATTAACCACGAAGCATAGGAGGTTTTGTGAGCCTCAATCCATCTAGAAGGCAATTCTTGCAGGCGGGGCTCGCTCTGCCTGCGGCAGGGCTTGTTTCATCGACTAATTTTGAACCGTCTCCCCAGGAACCTCCCAAGGTCGTTTATAGGACTTTGGGAAAAACAGGGCTTAAGGTTTCTGGCGTAGGCTACGGCATCGGGTTTGTCCCGATTCCGGACGTCGTCGCCCGCGCCCTTGATATGGGTGTAAATTATTTCGATACCGCACGCGATTATGGCGATAGCGAAAAAATCTTTTCCGGAGTGATTAAAGGCCGGCAGAGAGACAAAATTGTCATCGCCACCAAATCTCCCAACCGGAAAAAGGACGCCATTATCAGCGATCTCGACACCAGCCTCAAAGAGCTCGGCGTAGATTATGTCGACATCTGGCACTTGCACGCGAGGGACACACCAGCCTCGATTCCGGACGAAGCCATTGAGGCCATGGAGATCTGCAAAAAATCAGGGAAAGCGCGTTTCATCGGCTTCAGCTGCCACGATCCGAACAACATGGCGGATTTTCTCATCAAGACGGGAAAGTTCGACGTCATGCAAACCACGTACAGCTTTCCCATCGGCGGCATTTACAGGGATCGGGCGATCAAAAAGCTCCATGATGCGGGAATTGGCGTCATCGCAATGAAGGTGCTCGTGGCTTTGACCGGCTTGAATCTGAAGACCTTTGACAACAAGCCTCCAACCAAAGATGAAGGTCCGCTGGCAGGCATCAAGTGGGTCCTGCAGAATCCGGCAATCGGGACGACGGTTCCTCATATGAAAACCATTCCCGAGCTCGAGATGAATTTCCGGGCGATGTCGGAGCCCTATACGCCCAAAGACGAAAAGATGCTGTATGTGCGGAACGAACAGATCCGGCCGGACTATTGCCGCATGTGTTATGAATGCAAGGGGCAGTGCCCGAAAGGGATGCCCGTGACGGATGTACTGCGCTTCCTGGCGTATAACGATTTCGCCGGAAACTACCACCAGGCCGTCATGAATTTCCGGGGTCTCGCGCAGGAAGTGCGCGATGTGCGCTGCAGCGATTGTTCCTCCTGTGCCATCCAATGCCCGAATGGAGTCCACGTCCAGGATCGACTGATCCGGGCGCAGCGGCTCCTGGCATAGCCAATCCTCACTCCGAGTCCTGGAGTCGATGCAAAGATTCCAGGACTCGAAGGCTCCAAAAATCCGCAAAAAAATCAGCGAATCGGATAAGGCTCTGTTTATGAAGTATTTCGGCATTTCCGCAATGATCGCAGCCGCAGTTCTATTTGCCGCGTTGGCAGGAATTGCGCAGGAAACGACGACGGTTGAGGTGTGCGGCGACGTTTTAAACCCTGGACAGTGGTCTATAGAAAACTTGAAACAGCAGTTCTCCAAAGATGTGCAAACTATCAAATTCTCTCTTGCTAAAGAAGCGCACATTTTCTTATTGTTGAACCGCTCCACCCTGCAATTTAATCTATGGCCTGTCACCTCACTGTGCTATAAAAGGAATCACTACAATTTCGTTTCATCATGTATTTTGCGGGAAGGAGCAGTTCTGTATGAAGAGAGCGGTCATCGCGGCGATTAGCGCGCTGTTTTTGTTTGCGGTTATCGGAATGCTTGTCTCGGCCGACAAAAGCAACGTTTATTATGTATGCAACTGCAAGGACGACTGCAAGTGCGATTTTGTTTCCAACAAGCCGGGTAAGTGCAAGTGCGGCCATGACTTGGTTGCTATGCATGTTCTGGCCATAGAGAAAGGAACGGGAGTTTTCTGCCGATGCGGCGCAGAGTGCAGTTGCGAACGCAGCAAAAGTGATCCGAGCAAATGCGGCTGCGGGAAGTCGGTAAAGACGGTCGGATTGAAAGGCAAATATATCTGCAGCTGCAAGGAATGTAATTGCGGCACGATCTCGGACAAGCCGGGCAAGTGCAAGTGCGGCAGGGATCTGAAACTGGTCAGCTAAGCCCTGAAGCATGCATTTCCGACAAACGAAGATTCCTGCACACCACAAAGTGGTAGTGTGCGTCTTTTCATTCCCCCTCGGTGTGGCCAGGCGGTTGCCCAGTTTAGGAGGTGGACGGAGGCTCCTGGCTGTAAGGAGCCTCCATTCTGCTTTCTCTCGTTTTACTCCGACCTCATTCCTTCACTTCGCAAAGAAGCAGCTTGAATTTTAAGGGGCCTCCATCGGTTCACTCAGGGCAGCTTGAGTTCCGCCAGGATCTCGCGAGGGGTCCATTTATTCCCGGGGTGAATGCTCGCAATCTTGCCATCCGGTCCGATCAAAGCGGTCATGAGGAAGTGGGCGATCATCCCCGACTCGCGCCAGAAGCTCACCCCAAAGAAGCCGGTGATGTTTTTAATTTCATCCGGCGTGCCCGTGGCAAACTCCCATTCGTCAAAAGCAGCCGGACGCATATATCGGGCCGCGTATTCGCGCAGAACCGAGGGTGTGTCATTTTCCGTATCAAAACTCACCGTGAGCAAATGGGTTTTCGGGCCGGAAGATGGCATCGAATGGAGCGAGTTATGGATAGCGGCAAAATTACTGCTGGTGCGCGGGCAATAATCCGGAAGCGGACAGCGTGAATAGATGAAGGTCAGCAGAAGATATTGGCCCTTGTATTGGCTCAGATGTATGTGCTTGTTATCCTGATTCAGCAGCGAAAAATCGGGCACTTCAGTTCCCGGTTTCGGCGCAGGATGGAGTTCCGCGGAATCCCCAATTGGTTCGGCCTCGCTTTCGGTTTTGGTGATGGTGATTCCTTCAATCCAGGAACGGTCCTCCTGCACTACGAGCGTTGCCCGGATCATTTGTCCCGGGGCGAGCGGGAGAACCTGATCGTCTTTGACGTCGAAGGACATCGTCATTGCGTCCATATATCCTTTGATTGCCTCGTGCTCCAGTGTGACCTGGTGTTGGCTTTTGTCGACTGAGACCACCTTCCCTTTCAGTTCGAAGCGCCGCTCCGGTGTGCGCTGACAGCTTGATACTGCAACTGCAACAAGAAGCGCTAAAACAAGGATGCTCGTTCGTTTTGGCATGGTCAGCCTCTCAATTCTGGATTTATGTTTAAAAATACAGAGGGGGCTTTTCGCGGATTAGACTGTTCGATATCGTTCATGCTTAGCATGTTGGTGTCCACAGGAGCACTTCGAACGCACCTGCAAGGGCAGTTCATATAGTAACCTCTGTGTCTGAAAACTGCCAGCGATTGTGATGCTGACCAGCGGCGTTTCTAAGGATAGGC
>Ga0335071_10001691_pt1 | contig 23789 bp, 18 predicted proteins | sample Lox_Sample_15_FD_206724 | JGI IMG/M metagenome (GOLD analysis project Ga0335071, IMG submission 206724) | Soil microbial communities from Loxahatchee National Wildlife Refuge, Florida, United States - Lox_Sample_1.5 | ecosystem: Environmental > Terrestrial > Soil > Wetlands | place: USA... | reverse complement strand
TGCCCTCCATGGTGTGCTCGCTCAGCATCTCGATCACCCGTCCGTCTCTGGCCAGTTCGCCGCCATCCTGGTCTTCCGGGAAATACTGCTCGATCCAGAATTTCTTCGCAACCTGATACACCGCTTGAAGCTTATTGGATGTGGTTTCGTCAGGGCCGAAGACGCGGAAGTTGGTCATGTTCAGGCGCATCGTGTCCCGCAAAAAATTGCCCAGCGGCGGCACGTTCTCGGCCTCGATCGAGCCCGGGCGATCCACCTTCAGAGCGTAATCAGTGAACTCGGGCAGCCGCAGGGCTTTTTTGAGAACTCCCCCGTTGGCATGCGGACTCGCGCCCATCCGGCGCGCCCCCACGGGCGCCAAAGCTCTCAGTTCCTCGCGAAGCCTTCCGTCCGCGTCGAACAGCTCCTCGGGCTTCTGTTGCCGCATCCAGCTCTCGAGAATGGCCAATTGTTCGGGATTGCTCTTGACTTCGGTCAGCGGCACTTGGTGAGCGCGCCAGAACCCTTCCAGATAGTGGCCTGCAACCTCGCGCGGAGCGCCCCAGCCTTTCGGCGAGCGAAGCACAATCATGGGCCAACGGGGCCTAGTTGCCATGCTGGTCCGCCGGCCATCGTGCTGATGGCGCCGGATCTCGCCGATGCAGTGTTCCACGGTCGCAGCCATGGCTTGATGCATGCTGTCCGGATCGGAACCTTCCACGAAGTGGGGCGTCCAGCCATATCCCTTGAGCAGGTCCTCGAGCTCCTGGTGGCTGATGCGCGCCAGCAGCGTGGGGTTGTTGATTTTGTAACCGTTCAAGTGGAGGATAGGGAGAACGGCGCCATCCCGGATCGGGCTCAGGAATTTGTTGATGTGCCACGCGGTCGCCAGCGGCCCGGTCTCGCTCTCTCCATCGCCCACCACGGCGGCGACAATCAGATCGGGATTGTCGAACGCCGCGCCGCAGGCATGCGACAACACATATCCCAATTCACCGCCTTCATGGATGGACCCTGGGGTCTCGGGAGTGCAGTGACTGCCGACACCGCCCGGAAACGAGAACTGCTTGAAAAACTCGCGCATTCCGCGCTCATCTTCGCTCTTGTCCGAGTAAATCTCCGAATACGTGCCCTCCAGGTACACCGGCCCCAGCACCCCGGGCGCGCCATGCCCGGGCCCCGCCATGAAGATCATCTCCAGATCGAGCTTCTTGATCAACCGGTTCAAATGAATATAAATAAAGGCTAGACCCGGGCTGGAACCCCAGTGTCCCAGCAACCGGTTCTTGATGTGCTCGGGCTTCAGCGGCGTCTTCAAGAGCGGATTGTCCTGAAGGTAGATCATTCCCAAAGCAAGGTAGTTGCAGGCCCGCCAGTACGCATCGGTCTTTAGCAACTCATCGGCAGTCAGGGGGGAACCCTGGACCGTGGATCTTGCCTTGCCATAAGCTTTCAGCAAGTCGATCGACGCTTGTTCCATTTCTGTTACAGGTGTCATCGTCAGGAACCTCCTGTCGCGACGATACCGCATTTTGCCCGCCGAGACGCGGCGCTGGAATTTGGCCGAATCTCCGCCTTGAGTCTGAGCCGATGACGACCGGCGATCTGTCGGGGCCCCGACCATCTGGCGAACGCTGGGCACTCAATGGGACATCGCGCCGGCACCATTTTCCACCGCCGCACCGTGCTCTAAGCCGCTCCTCAAAAGGCTCCGGTGCTATAGTAATCGAGCGGCGCCGCGGCGGTTCATCCTCGCTCGGACATTCGCAAGTCCTGCGCCGCAGGCTTGAGAGTCACTATGGACCTGGCACACATTCATCTCTTGTTGAATCATTTTCCGACCATCGGCACGATCATCGGCGGCGGTTTGTTTCTGCTTTCCCTTATCGCCAAGAGCGACGACCTGAAGCGGGCCAGCCTGGTTGTGCTGTTGGGAATCGCTCTGATCGCTATCCCCACCTACATGAGTGGCAATGGTGCGCAGGATGTCATTAAATCGCTACCGGGCCTATCACAATCCATGATAGAAGCGCATGAAGGCGCGGCCTTGGTGGCCATGGCATTCCTGTTGGTCACCGGAGCGTTCGCCTGGCTGGCACTGTGGCAATTCCGCCGCTTGGGCCGCGTGCCGAACTGGAATCTGGCAGTGATCCTCATCCTGACGCTGGCAAGCTTAGGCTTGATGGCGCGCGCCTCCAATATCGGCGGCGAAATCCGTCACCAGGAAATCCGCGCCAGCCAGCCAGCCGACCCGCCCGGACCTGGTTTGGCGCGTGCCGTGGGCTCCTTCGTGACCGAGACCCCTTGGATGTGGCCAACCTGCGAAACTCTACACTTCATCGGCCTGAGCCTGTTGTTGGGCGTCGTGTTTCTTGTGGACCTACGCGTTCTCGGCTTTATGAAGGGCGTGTCTTTCGCATCCCTGCACCGGCTGTTGCCTTGGGCCGCGTTGGGATTCGGCCTAAACGTCGTCACGGGAATGCTGTTCTTCGTGGGAATTCCCCTGCAGTACATACACAATAAGTCGTTTTATTGGAAAGTGGGCCTTGTGATGCTGGCCGGGGCGAACGCCGTGTACTTCACTCTTTTCGATGAACCGTGGTCTCTGGGACCGGGTGAAGACGCTCCGCTGACGGCCAAGTTCGCCGCCGTATCGGCCGTGGTCCTCTGGGTGGCTGTAATGTATTTCGGAAGCATGTTGCCATTCTTGGGTAACGCGTTCTAGCCGGCCGTTCATCGCGAGGGAGGAATTCATGCCATTGGTTGTCGGAACAATTGTTTGGGTGTCGATCGTAACCGTGGTCGTTGGCGTCGTCGCCTTTGTGTTGGATCGAGCCACGGCGCGACAGGAACGTAAGGAATAACGGCCGCAAGGAATAATACATGCATGCGTTTCTCGTTTATCTCGAAAATCTGGCGTTCAGCCAATGGGTGAAAGACGCCCCTACCATTTGGGCGTTCCCGACGATTCTCATCGTTCACACGCTGGGGATGTCGATCGTGGCCGGCGGCAGCGCCATGCTGAGCCTGATTGTGCTGGGTTTCTGGCCCGCGGTTCCCATGAAGCCCTTTGCCCGTGTATTTCCGCTGTTGTGGTTCGGTTTCTGGATTAACGCCATCAGCGGGACCATGATGCTGGTGGCCGACGCCACCACCAAGCTCACCACTTTGGATTTCTATATCAAGATGGCGTTCGTGTTTGCAGGATTATTCGTTCTGGTCCGAATGCGCCGGCAAGTCTTCGAGAATCCGCAACTGGATCAGGGGCCGCTGCCAGGCAGCGCCAAAATGCTCGCATGGGCATCGCTCGCCTGCTGGTTTGGCGCAATTACAGCCGGCCGATTATTAGCCTACGTCAAGTAACCTACATTGCCTGTCAAGCGCCTTTAGATTCAAGGCGCTCATGGTGATATACTCACTGGCGGTCCTATGGTGACGGCGCTGGCGCCGGCCACAATTCTCTGGAGGCGAACGAATGATTAAACGAACTTTTGCATGTTTGGCGCTGCTGGGATTGCTGATGGCCGCCAGTGTTTCTTTGTTGGCTCATCATTCCCTCGCGGGCGTGTATGACATGAAGAATGAGAAGGAGCTGTCGGGTACGGTCGCGAGCATTAAGTTCTCGAATCCCCACGGGTCGCTGACTCTCACCGTCAAAAATCCTGATGGGTCAACCACCGATTGGGTGATGACGCTCGGCTCCGCCACGGCGCTGGCCCAGCGCGGGATTGGCAAGACCGGACCGAACGCGCTGCATGCCGGCGACGAAATCAAAGTGAAATTCCTCCCCGCGCGGGATGGCAGTCCCCTCGGATTCCTGAGGACCGTGATCATGCCGGATGGACGCGTGATTCAAATCGCGGCCGGTCAGCCGAACGAATAGTCAACCCCGGCGGACACCATGGCTCTTCAACGAAAGCCCGTTTGGGCGCGGATTGCCGTTGCTGCCGCTTTCCTCATTGGCGCTCTCGCGCCGGTGGGTGCGCAGGCCCAGTTCGGCTTTCCGGATCCCCCTCCGCCTTACCGGCCCGCCAAGGACGCCAAGGACCTGCGAGCGGTGCTGTTCAACTGGACCTGGTACACGGGCATGCTGCGAGGCGTCGATGAGCATGAGCTGATCACGTCGCTCGAATACCAGGGCAAGGGCACGATACAAGTCGACGGACAGCCCTGTGCGCTGACGAAATATCGTGTCAGCACCAATTATCAGTATCCGGGGCAGCGCGTTCAGTACACGTGCACCCGGGCCAACGGACAGACGTATTCGAACATTGAAGTGGTGAACGGCGAATACGCCTGGAATGAGGACATCGCGGGCGCAGAGATCATTGCTGGTAAAGGCAAGGCGACTCCGATGCCGGCGGCAGTTGAAGAACGGCTGATACGCCTGTGGGCCAGTCCCCAAGGCGCGCCCAAAGCCGCCATCATGGCGGCGGCGCCCAACGCCGAACTGGGCGCCAACCCCGGCACACTTCTCCAGAACGGCGTGATGAAGGCGGGCGAGACATCCCTATCGTGGGAAGGCGGCAAAGCCGTCGTAACTTACCCGATCCCTGGTGTCGCTGGCGCCATCGCAACCGCCACTTTGAATGACACGAACATGGCCGAGCGCTTGGTGGTCAAGCACGGCTCGAAAACCACCGAGTTCACCTATGCCGACTATCAGGACTGGAACAATCCACTGAACAAGGTGGACGCGCTGTATGCGGGCAAGATGACCGAGAGCCACAACGGCGCGATGGTTCGGGACCTGACGACGAACCAGACGGAAACAGGCAGCGTTTATGTGGTCATGCCCGTGCCGGCGAGCGTGAAGGCCGCTATCAAGCCGTCGGTCGCATTGCGGATGCCGGAATTCAAGAGGGACCCTGCCGTAGCAGAGGCGCAGACACCCAGAAGGCCGGACGGACATCCAGACCTGAGCGGCAACTGGAATTTCGGCGGCATGAACTGGCGCTACGGCAATCGCCGCTGCGACCCCACCCAGCAGGAGGGCTGTTCCCGGGCACTCAATCAAACCATGGATTTCGAATTCGAGGCGCCTTCGCGATTTGGCCCGAATCGTCCCCTTTACAAGCCGGAGTTTTGGGATAAGGTCCAGGAACTCGACATGTGGACGAATAAGGAAGATCCGGTGATGACGTGCCAGCCGCTGGGCAATCCGCGGCATGGTCCGCCCCGGCGCATCATCCAGTCGGATAACGACATCATCTTCTTCTATGGTCAGTATGCGGACGGGGGCGGCGGAAACACTGAATTCCGCATCATCCCGACCGATGGCCGCAAGCACGACGAGAAGAAGGCGATTGAGTCCACCTATTATGGATATACAGTGGGCAAATGGGAGGGCGACACTTTGTTGCTCGACTCTATCTCCTTCGTCGATACCACCTGGCTGGCACGGGGTGGTTTCTTCCATTCCGATCAGATGCACGTGATCGAGAAGCTCACTCGCAAGGGCAACAAGATCCTGTACGAAGTCACCGTCGAGGATCCCGAGGTGCTGGCGGAGCCGTGGGTAATGACGCCTCGCACGCTAACGCCCAGTACGTTCCCAGACGCCGGGCTTCTGGGGGAACGAGCCAACTGCGAAGTCTACGAACTGAAGGACATCACTTCCCAGATCCGGCACTAATGACCAAAGCGGTACTCGTACTTCTTGTCGGGAGCGCAATCACCACTCAGGCTCAGGCGCCGCCTGCGCTCCCGGTCCACGCGAACCTGAGCCAGTTGATGAAGGGGACTCTTTATCCCGAATCCAACGTCGTTTTTGCGGCACAGGACACGAATCCGTCCGACGTCCAGCGAGCCAAGGACCCCAGCATGGCGACCGACCTCCTGATGAGTGCCTACGGAAAGTGGGACGCCGTGGAGAACAGTGCATTGGCAATCGCCGAAGTGGCGAATCTCCTCATGCTACCGGGACGTAAATGCGCCAATGGACTGGATGTTCCGGTCAAGAATCCCGATTGGGAGAAGTTCGTTCAGGAGCTTCGGGAGGCGGGGATGGCGGCCTACGCAGCGGCTCAAACCAAGAATCAGGACAAGATGACCGATGTTGCCGACGTGATGACCACGGCGTGCAAGAACTGCCACGACAAATATCGAGAGAAGCGCAATCTCGCGGACCGATGCAAGTAAGTTCGAGGCTAACGGTTCTGGGCCTGTTAGCCATCAGCCTCCTCCCCGCTCAGACCATGAACATGGAGGAGATCTCCAAGGCGCTGGGCGTGAAGTGCGATTATTGCCACTCTGCGCCGCGAGGCAGCGGCCAGCCCGAGCCTAAGAAAGAAGTCGCGCGGGCGATGATGGCCATGACCCGCGACCTTAACGCTAAGATCCAGGACGCTACCGGTAAACCTCCTGCCGATTCGACACGTGTCGAATGCGTGACCTGCCACCGTGGGCTGGCGATTCCCCAGCCTCTCGCCAACGTGATTCTTCGGACGATGACCACCCAGGGCGGAACGGCCGCGGTCGAACAATACCGGAGCCTGCGAAAGCAATATTACGGGCGGGCCGCCTATGATTTCAGCGAAGATGCATTGCTCGAAATGGTGCAGCGCGTGGTGCAGGCCAGACCCAACGACGCCATCGCGCTGCTGCGAATGAACCTGGAATTCAATCCGGATTCCGCCAGGACTTATGCCCTGCTGGGCTTCGCCTATACGCGCAAACCGGACGACGCCTCGGCCATCACGAACCTGGAAAAATCACTCGCGCTCGACCCGACCAACGCCATGGTCCGCGGCCAGCTCGAGCAACTGCGCGAATACAGCCGGCGCCGGCAGCAGCGGTTTTGAGCTCGCAGTATACTTACTTCCGAATGAAGTTTGTCCTGATACTGGTTCCCGTGGCCATGCTGGCCGCGCCTTCCGGAGAAGACGTCTATCGCCAGCGCTGCTCCGGTTGTCATGAGCAGGCCAATTCCCGCATTCCTCCTCGTTCCGCGCTCAATCAGATGCCGTCGGCCCGTATCCTGCGCGCGCTCGATACCGGCGCCATGCAGGCGGTTGCTTTCACCATGAGCCGGGATGATCGCGCAGCAGTCGCCAACTATTTGGGAACGACAGCGCCCGCCGCCGGGCCGCCGCCTGCGGCGTTCTGCTCGGACCGTACCGTTCGCATCGCCGCCACGCCGAAGTCCTCTTGGAACGGATGGAGTCCCGGGTCGAACAATGCACGCTTTCAACCGGCGGAATCGGCTAAGCTGACTCTCGATCAAGTTCGCGGGCTGAAGCTGAAATGGGCGTTCGGATTTGACGGAGATATCACCGCGTTCGCGCCGCCTACGTTGATCGACGGCCAGATTTTTGTTGGAAGCGCCTCCGGGGCAATTTATGCGATGCGCGCCGAGAGCGGGTGCCTGCAGTGGGTGTTTCAGGCAAACGGGCCGGTGCGATCGGGAGTCGTTGCCGCGCCGCTCGACGGCCGGAATGCTCTTTTATTCGGCGACATGACCGGTTGGTTCTACGCGGTTCAGGCGGAAACCGGGAACCTTCTATGGAAGCAGCACATAGAGACGCATGATTCCACCCGGCTCACTGCCGCGCCCCTCGCCTACAAAGACGCCGTTTACGTGCCTGTCGCGTCTTGGGAGGAGACGCGTTCCTCAGACCCGCAGTACCCTTGCTGCACCTTCCGCGGGAGCGTTGTCGCGCTACGCATCCAGGACGGCAAGCTGCTTTGGAAGACATATATGACGTCGCTACCGGCGCCGACCGGTAAGAACGCGGATGGCGTCCTGCAATTCGGGCCGTCCGGAGCGGGCATCTGGTCGTCGCCCACGCTGGACGCAAAGCGTGGCTTGATGTACGTGACTACAGGCGACAATTATTCCCACCCGGCCACCAATACGAGCGACGCAGTCATCGCACTGGACATGGCCACCGGAGCCATCGCGTGGTCCAAGCAGATCACCCCGGCGGATGTATTCAACGGCACTTGCCGTAGCGATCCTTCCAAGTGCGGTCCCGATTTCGATTTTGGATCGTCCGCCATCCTGGTGACCGCGCCGGACGGCCGCGAGCTGTTGCTGGCCGGCCAAAAGTCCGGGATCGTGTTTGCGCTCGATCCGGCCAAAAAGGGCGACATCATCTGGCAGACCCGGGTGGGAATTGGCGGCACCAACGGCGGCGTTCAATGGGGCATGGCCACCGACGGCCGGCAGGTCTACGCTACTGTCTCTGACGTCGTCCGTACGCCGCCCACCAATCCTCTCGATACTCGCCGATACGTCCTCGATCCGAAGCAAGGCGGCGGCTTGACCGCGTTGAAAATTTCGGACGGCAGCCAGGTGTGGCACGCAGCTCCTGCGCCCTGCGCCGGCAACGCGCCATCCGGATGCAGCCCCGCTCAGCCCGGTGCTGTAACAGCCATTCCCGGAGTGGTTTTCGCGACGTCAGTGGATGGCCATCTCCGCGCTCACTCGGCCGAAGACGGGCGGATTCTCTGGGACTTCAACACGGCCCGCGATTTCGATAGCGTGAACGGCGTGAAGGCCAAAGGCGGCTCAATCGACGGGCCCGGAGCCGTGGTCGCGAACGGGATGGTATTCATCACGTCCGGTTATCCACGGAACGGCGGTATTCCGGGCAACGTTTTACTGGCCTTCGGAAGCCGGTAACCTATGCGCACCTGGATGCTTGGGCTATTGCTGGCAGTAGGGCTCCATGGAGCAGAGCCACCGGTAACGGAGCCGCTCTTTCAGGCGATTGAGAAGTCGGACAGCCCTGCCCTCAAGCGACTGCTCGCACGCGGGCTCGATGCGAATGCGCGGGATGCCGATGGCACGCCCGCGCTCATGGATGCGGTACTATTCGCCGACGCAGCCAGCATCAAACTGCTGATCGATCATGGCGCCGATCCGAACGCCGCCGATAAGGCGGGCGCCACGGCTCTGATGTGGGCGGTTCCCGACGCCACCAAGGCAAAATTGCTCGTGGATGCCGGTGCGGATGTGAATGCCCATTCCAGGAATCTCGGCCGCACACCGCTACTGATCGCAGCCGGCTTCCCCGGTTCAGTACCGGTGCTGCAGCTACTGCTCGATCACGGCGCCGATATCCATGCCAAGGACCGGCGCGGCTTGCACGCCCTGGGTAGGGCCGCGCTCTCAGCCGACGTCGATGTCGTCCGATTCCTCGTCGAACACGGATGTGACCCCAACGAGCCGGGCTACGGCAGCAATGTGCGCTATGCCCGGCATTACTTACCCACGCTCGAATATTTGCTGTCCAAAGGCGCGAATGTCGATAAAGACGCCATCGCCACGGCGGTGCATTGGCAGGATCCCCAGTTGATCGGCAAGTGGATTGAGCGGGGCGCCGACGTGAATGCCCGAGTGGCGCCTTACAGCCGCACCGCGTTGATGACTGCAACGGCTTCTGAGCAAGCGGGCGCTCCCACCGTCAAGCTGCTGCTGGAAAATGGCCCCGATCCCAATGCCGAAGACCTGGATGGCGAGCGCCCGCTAGATTGGGCGATTTACCGGGACGACCGCGACAAGATCGCCGTGCTGGAAAAATTTGGCGCGACTCGCGGACACGGGCCGCGCCAGAAGGCCTATCCCGAACCTCAGCCAGGTGGCATCGCCGATCCACGGGTCTCGGTAGAGAGAGCAGTTAACTTGCTCCTGCCGGCCGCGCCCGTTAGCTATCAAAAGCGGGCTTGCATTAGCTGTCACAGCCAGGCTCTCGTAGCGATGGCTGCTGCCGAAGCGCGCCGGAGAGGGATGGCGATCGATGAGGCGATGGAACAAACGAATCTCAAACAGATCGAGACCTCGTATAAACTAGTCGGCGATCTTGCCATGCAGGGCGATCAGCCCGGTGGCGACATCATCGCCATTGGCTACTCGATGATGGCGCTGGCGGCGGAGCGGCATCCCTTCGATAAGATGATCGCGCAACTGATTCATGCCGCCTCCGCATTGCAGATGCCCGACGGATCGTGGACGCCCAACGGAGTTTCGCGGCCGCCCATGGAAGATACGCTCGTTACGGCGACTGCGATGGGCGCGCGTGCGTTGACCTTGTATCCGATGGCTGGGCGAAAGGGTCCCGTGGCGGAGAATATTTCCCGCGCCCGCCGCTGGCTCTGGGTCACGGATGCGCACTCGGCCGAAGACCGGTCCATGAAACTGATGGGGCTGGTGTGGACGAAGGCTGCGCGAGTGCAAATCGATGCCGCGTCTCATCAGATTGTCAGCCGGCAACTGTCCGGCGGAGGGTGGGCGCAACGTGATGGCATGACGCCGGATGCCTACGCGACGGGTCTTTCGCTATACGCTCTGCACATAGCCGGCGTTCCCCCTACCGATACCTCATACCAGAACGGTGTTCGGTTCCTGCAGCAGACCCAATACCAGGACGGCTCCTGGCTGGTAAAGACGCGCTCATATCCGACGCAGCCTTACTACGAAACAGGCTATCCATTCGGGAACAATCAGTTTATTTCGGCTGGGGCTGCCAGTTGGAGCGCGCTGGCTATTGCGTATACTCTACCGGCCGGGCAACGCTAGGAAGCAAGACCGGGGCGACGGTTTTGCCACACAACCAGGCCCACAAAACCGACAACCAACAGAAGCAAACTAGAGGGCTCAGGAACCGCCGCCGGCAAAGAACCTTTGATCGGCACCGTCAGCGATCCATTGTAGGAACCCACTACTGACTTTATCGACGAATTCGTCGTGGACGCTCTCGTGCCGGTGAGGGTGAACGAACCGCTGTCGCCCGCAAACGCGCCGGTACCGCCTGTGATCACATAAGTGATCGTAAATGTCGAGCTTGCGTTGCCGGTGCTGGCGGCACTTCCGGAATCCGTGCCGAACAGCGTACCATTTGCAAAGATCTCCGTGAACGTTCCACCGGTAATGAGCATGTCCGAGTGATTCTTCGTATTGAACGTCGAGTCCGAAGAAATCGTGAACGAACCGAAGGTAGTGTCCGAGCCCGTCGCTGTAAAAACCTCACTGTAAACACCCCAGGTAGGCGTGGAGGTCAGGTTGGCACTACCACTCATTGTCCCGCTAATTACGTTGGCACTAACCGGTGAGGCCAACAACAGGCAGACCGCGGACAGAATGGCAATCGCCCCGAGACCGTTATTCCACGTTGGAGTATTCGCGCTTAAACTCGGCCTTCGCAAAGTCATTGTACGTACCCTGAGCATGTATCCTGTGTTCATGATACACCCGCCCACCCTTAAGTGAAGCAATTTGAAGGCTTGTTACAGTACTAGCCCGCCATGAAGCGAGTATTGGGAATCTTGGCTTACGACTCTTCTTGACCGAGGTATACCCAGAATTCCCCAATTAGTAGAATCAATGACTTGAGGGTACTATTGGTGCTATTGCCTCGGGTGGCGCGGCATGTGTCAGCACCTGTATACTGCCTCGTGTGAAATATCTTTGGATCGTTGTTACTCTCGCAGGCCCTGCCTTTGGCCAGTCTGCCGGCTTGAAGTTCGTAAATACCGCCGCCGATGCTCTTGGCGGAAGGGAGCGGATCCTGGCGGTTAAGACTATCGCGATCGAAGGTTCCGGTGTCGCGCCCAATGTCGGGCAGAATCCATTTCCCGAAGGTCCGTTGCCGACCTGGTGGGTGCCCGACTTCAAGCGCAGTATCGAGTTGGCAAACAGCCGAATGAGGACGGAGCAGCACCGCATCGCGATGTTTCCCTTTGCCCTCGCCACGGATTTGCGCCAAATCCAGGCACTGGACGGCGACGTCGCGTTTAACTTTACCGCCGACGGCCGCGCGCAAAGGGCGGGAGAAGCCGCGGTCGCCGACCGGCGCATTGAGATGCTCGGCACACCGGTGACTATCGTGCGGGCCGCCCTGGATCCGGGGTCGAAGGTCAGTGCACCGCGCAAGAACGGCAAGGATGAGGCCGTCGACATCACAACTTCCAAGGGCGACAAATTAACTCTCGTGGTGGGCGGCAGCCATTTGCCCAAGTCTTTGAGTTGGATGAGCGCCAGCGAGAATCTGGGCGATGTGGTCAACACAACCACGTTTGAGGATTACGAGACGGTCGGCGGCGTGCAAATGCCGCGTCATTACATAATGAAGATCGATTTTCGCAATTGGACGAGCGGCGATTTCCGCGTTTCCAAAAATACTGTAGACGGCGACGTAGGCGATCTTGCTGCGCCCGCTGACGTGAAGAGCGCCGCAGTTCCCCCGCCGCCCGCGATTCTGGTGGAAGCGCAGCAAGTTGGCAAGGGCATCTGGTGGCTGGCCGGCAGCGGCAACGCGTTCAGCATTCTTTTTGAATTTGACGACCATTTGACGTTGTTTGAGGCACCCACCAGCGAGGCCCGGACGAAGGCCGTTATCGACAAAGCTCGCGCCTTGGTCCCGAATAAACCACTCACCCAGGTAATTGTCACGCATCATCATTTCGATCACACCGGCGGATTGCGCACAGCAGTGGCCGAAGGTTTGACGGTCATCGCGCATCAAGGGAATGAGGGCATCTTCCGGGAAGTGACTTCGCGGAGGGCCACGGTAAAGCCGGACTTGCTGTCCAAGTCGGGTAAGACCCTGAAGTTTCGGGGCATGGAGGACACGCTGGTCCTCAAAGACAGCTCCCTGGAAGTGGTGCTCTTTCGATTGATCGACAATACCCACTGTCCCTACCTGATTGCGGCTTACGTTCCGCGCGACAACCTGCTGGTGCAGGGCGACCTGATCGATATGGGCTGGACGCAGCATCCCTGGGCCGAAAACTACCGCAGGAATCTCGCGCTGCAGAATATCCGCTTCACGCGAGACATTCCCGTGCATGGCCGCATTGCGACCTTCGACGAAGAAATGGCCGCGCTGGCGGAGATGGAGAAGCACACGAAGTAGGCGGGCACCTGGCAGGACTACTTCGGAAACGAAGTATCGGCGTTTTCCATTGATGAGCCGCACCGGGAGCTGATCGTCACGTCGCGCTGGAAGGCGGAGCTGCTGCCAGGGCGCGGCCCCAATCTGAATCTGTCGCCCCCTTGGGAAGATGTCTGCGTGGAGATGGCGAGCGGGAAAGCGGCGGCTTTCGATGCGTCGCAGTATGTATTCGAGTCGCCGTTAATCCAGCCGGTGGCTCCATTTGAAGCGTACGCGAAGGAGTCTTTCGCGGAAGGCAGACCGTTTTTGGACGGCGTGAACGACCTTTGCCGCCGCATTTACACGGAATTCCGTTACGACCAGCGCGCGACCACGGTGTCCACGCCGGTTGCCGAGGTGTTTGAAAATCGCCGCGGCGTTTGCCAGGATTTCGCCCATTTCATGATCGCCGGCCTGCGATCCCTGCGGCTTCCCGCGCGCTACGTCAGCGGCTATGTCCGCAACGATTGCGAAATTTCCGGGGGCGATGCATCGCATGCATGGCTTTCGGCGTGGTGTCCTGTGTTGGGCTGGCAGGATTTCGACCCCACCAACAACGTGATGCCGCAAGGCGACCATCTCACCATCGGCTGGAGCCGCGACTACTCCGACGTCACGCCGGTGAAGGGCGTCGCGTTGGGTGGCCGCGAGCAGGTGATTAACGTATCCGTGGATGTAAGCCCGGCGCCGGACTAAGCCCGGCTATTCTTTCGCAACCGCCTGGAGAGCCGGCGATTTTGCCGGTTCGATGAAGATGGTCTGATGCGCTATGCGTGCCAGCGACGCACGGTGCGTAATCACGATGGCCGTGCGGCCCTCGGCCACGCGAACCAATGTTTCGGCGATGGCGCGTTCGTTAGCTTCGTCGAGCGCCGAGGTCGGCTCATCGAGCACCAGGACTTTGGGATCCGCGAGCAGCGCACGGGCTAGTGCAATGCGTTGGCGCTCGCCCGCCGATAGCGTTTGGCCCCGCTCGGCGATGACGGTGGCGTAGCCCTCGGGCAGGGCCAGAATCCGCTGGTGAATGGACGCCGCCTCAGCAGCGCGCGTGATTTCGTCGTCGGTGGCGTCCGGACGCCCGTACGCGATGTTTTCGCGGACAGTGGCATTAAAAAGATATGGAGATTGATCCACCAGCAGCAGGTGGTGGCGCAGGTCTTTCAGTGCGAGGTCGCGGAGGTCGTGGCCATCCAGCCGGATCGCGCCCGAGCTTGGGTCGTAGAAGCGCACCAGAAGGTCGGCCAACGTCGATTTCCCTGCCCCGCTCGGACCCAGGATGGCGCAAATAGTCCCTGGCGCGATGCGGAACGAAAGGTCCTGGAGCACCGCGCCGTCGCCATAGCCGAAAGAGACACGGTCGAACTCGATTTCGCCGCGCACATTCGCGAGCGGCCTGGCCGCCGGACGCTCCGCGATCTCGGCTTTGGTGTCGAATAGCTCCCATACTCGCGTCAAAGACACGCTGGCCGAGATCAGGTTGCTGTATAGTCCCATCAGGTTCTGGACGGGCGAGAGCAGACGCAGATGATAGGACATCAGGGCAACCAGCGAGCCGGTGGTTAGCGCGCCATCGATCACCAGCTTGCCGCCGTAAAGGAAGATGGCGGCGGTAGACAGCGTCAGAATCGTTCCCGGAACCGCGCCGGAAAGAAACGAGGTCAACTGCATGCGGAGAAGCGCGTCCAGGAAGCTCTGATTGCGGCCGCGAAAGCGCTCCACCTCGCGCGTTTCGGCCCCGGAAGTCACCACCAGGCGGATGCCCAGTAGCGTTTCGAGCAAGAAACTTCCGATGTCGGAGCTGCGCTCGCGCACAGCGCGCACCCGGGCAGCCAGACGGTGCTGGTAGTGCAGCAGTGCCCAAACGCCGGCCGGAACGGCCGCCACGCTGACCAGAAACAGGCGGGGGCTCAAACCGATCATGATGGCAGCGCTGCCAAGGAGAAACACCACGTTCGACAAAACGCTCAGCAGGCTGTCCGCAGCGACGCGCTGCACCTCGGCGATGTCATTATTAATGCGCGACACAACGTCGCCCAGCTTCCGGGAGGCCCAAAAACGCGGTGACAGCGTCTGCAAGTGCCGGTACAGCGCCAACCGCATGTCAAACAAAACCGAGGCCGAAACCTTCACGTACAGGTAGCTGGAGAAGATGTTCAGCACGAAGTTCAGCACGGTCACGCCGAACATCAGGCCGCTGACCACCAGCAACATGCGGAGGTTGCGTTTCAACAGGGCATCGTCGATCAATATCTTAGAGATGTAAGGTTGAAGGAGCCCAAAGCCGGTTGCGAACACTCCGCTCAGCAGCACCAGGATCAGCCGGGGCCAGTAGGGGATGATGAATCGCAAGGCCCGGCGATAGCCCTGAACGAGAACACCCTGGCTCAGCGTCATTGATTTGTTAATAGCACACGCAGAGTCCCAGGAAGCAAACTTTGCACTTCCACCCCGGAAGGTGACAGTGTATGATATTCGAATAAGGTTATGAAAATTCTGCTTGCAACGATTCTGGCGTTTCCTCTCCTCGCGCAAGCCCAGAAGCCGCAAGCTGCCACGTCCGCAGACTCGGCGAAGCCCGCGCCCGAAGACGGTATCCCCGTCACCAATCAGCTGGTCGTCTCCAAGTGCGGTGCGTGCCACACTCGCGACAAAGATGGCAACATGCTGCGCATTTCATGGGAACGCGGCACACCCGAAGCATGGGAAGAAGCTATTAAGAGGATGGTGCGCTTGAATGGTGTGCGCCTGACGCCCGAAGAAGCCCGCACCGTTCTGAAGTACCTGGCAACCTATCACGGCCTGGCCCCGGAAGAAGCTAAGCCGATCCTCTATTACCCCGAGCACCGGATTCAAGACGAGACCAATATCCCGAACGATAACGTGCGCGGCGCCTGCGCCAACTGCCATCCGCTGGCGCGGCCGCTGTCCTGGCGCCGCTCGGCCCAGGATTGGAAAAACCTGGCCAATCTGCACGTAGCACTCTACCCCCAGGCCGACGAAGCGTTCCGCTTGGGCATCAATGCGGGCGGATTCGACCAGGATCGCCCCCAACGGGATCAGAACGCACTCCTGCCGGTAGATGAAGCAGTAGCTTATCTCTCCAAGACAGCTCCCTTGCACACGCCCGAATGGGCTGCATGGCGGGCCAGGATGCGCGCGCCGAAGATCGCAGGACGCTGGCTGGTTTCGGCCCAGGTTCCCGGACACGGCCGCTACTTTGGCGAAATGGAAGTCAACCCTGTCGGCGGGACAGACGACGAATTCACGACAAGCGTGAAGCTGACCTCTGTAAAGGATGGCTCGACAGTCACGCGGACAGGCCGCGGTTTGGTGTACGCGGGCTATGCCTGGCGCGGCCGGTCGAAGGGAACTCTTCCGGCGAATCCCGCTCCGGACGACCTCAATAGCGAGTCGCGCGAGGTGGTGACATTCTCAACCGACCTGGGCTCGGCTGAGGGACGCTGGTTCTGGGGACAATACCAAGGCTTCGAATTCAACGTGAAGTTGCGCCGGCCGTCGGCCGACCCGACGCTGATCGGCGCAGACCGGCTCTCGCTCAAGACCGGCTCGCAGGGCGCGCGCGTTCGCCTGCTGGGGGAGAGCCTGCCCGCGCAGATTGACGCCGCCGATCTCGATTTTGGCACCGGAGTGACCGTGAAACGTGTTGTTTCTCACTCCGCCACGGAAATCGTGGCCGAGGTGGACGTAGCTTCGGATGCCGTTTCCGGCAAGCGCGATATTTCCTATCGGCGATCCGTGCTTCCGGCCGCAATTGCTGTTTACGATCGCATCGATTACATCAAAGTCGCGCCGGATTCCGCGCTCGCGCATCTGGGCAGCGATGTCCATCCCAAGGGCCTCGAGCAGTTCGAGGCGATCGCCTATCAGCGCGGCGCCGATGGCAAGCTGCACACCGCCGACGACGTCGAACTCGGCCCCGTGGATGTCAATTGGTCGGTCGAGGAGTTTTATTCCACCTACGGTGACGACGACCGGGAGTTCGTAGGCTCGCTGAATCAGAACGGCCTCTTCACTCCCGCGCTGGACGGCCCCAATCCCCAGCGCAAGTTCAGCCGCAACAACTATGGCGACATCTGGGTGGTTGCGACGGCCAAAAACGAGAAGGATAAAGACGGCAAGCCGCTGATTGGCAAGTCGTACCTGGTGGTCACCGTACCCGCCTACATGCAGTGGGATCAGCCTGAGGTTAGCGGACAATGACGGCCGCCGATACGCGTGTCTATCGGCTCGCTGAATTTCATCGTTTCGACGCCCACGGCGCGCGCTTTTTGTACCTGGTGCCGGCCGGCGCGATTTTCGCCGTGGATCGCGACGTCCAAAAGCTGATCGATTGCCTGGGCGGCGGCGAGCGTTCGCATGACAGATTGGTGGCGGACCTTGCCGCGCAGGACATGGGACGCGCCGAAGCCGAAGAGTTGATCGCGGAAATGTCGTTGGCCAACGTGATCCTGGCCGGCGATGAGCTACCGGAAGAACCCGTCAGCCTTCCGGACGTTTTCCCGATTCAGACGCTGGTGATGAATCTCACCAACCAGTGCAATCTGTCGTGCCAATACTGCTACGAGTTCGGCGCCGACAAGCTGGCCACGCCGGACGGCAAGCCGAAGTTCATGGATGTGGAGACCGCCAAAACGTCGGTCGATTTCCTCCTGGAACAATCGGCCGGGCGGCGATCGGTTCACATCACCTTCTTTGGTGGCGAAACGCTCATGAACTTCCCCCTGCTGAAGCAGGTGGTGGCGTATGCCAATGAGAGGGCAGCCGCGCAAGAGCGCCACATCGACTTCAGCCTCACCACCAATGCCACGCTGCTGACGCCCGCGATTATCGAGTTTCTTTCGGAAAATCACATCGGAGTCACCGTCAGTATGGACGGACCGAAGGAGATGCACGACCATTTGCGCGTGTTCGCCAATGGACGGGGCAGCTATGACATCATCGAGCCTAAGGTGCGCGCGCTGATTCAAAACCACCGCACGCGGCCCATCACGGCCCGTGTGACGCTCACCGCGGGTGTGTCGGACGTCATTCGGATTTTCCGCCATCTGAAGCAGGATCTCGGCTTTCACGAGGTTGGGTTCGCGCCCGTAACCAGCTCCCCGAATCAGCTCTACACCATCGGCGCCAAGGGTATGGATAGCGTCTTGGACCAGTTCCACACTTTGGCGGACGAATACCTGGAATACGCGCTGCGAGGCGAGGCGCACGGGTTCTCCAACGTCAGCGATACGCTGGCCGAACTGTGCCAGGGCGTCAACAAGTCGCATCCCTGCGGCGCGGGGCTGGGACTGCTCGGCGTAGGGCCTTCCGGAGACATCGCGCCTTGCCACCGCTTCGTCGATTCCGATGCGCACTCGCTGGGCCACATTTCCAAGGGCATCGACAAAGAGAAGCAAACCGACTTCCTCCGGCGCGGTCACATCGGCTCAAAATACGATTGCCACACCTGTTGGGCGCGTCCCTTGTGCGCCGGCGGCTGCCACCACGAAGCTTTCGTCCGCTATGGCGACACCGGCCACCCCAACTTGCACTACTGCGATTGGATCCGCGACTGGACCAACACTTGCCTTGAGATCTACGGCTCCATCGCCGCCAAGAACCCCGCATTTTTACGTCAGTTTGCCGAAAGGAAAGCACAATGAGACACATGCGACCGCTGAACAAAAAGGCTGCCCGTATCGACGACTACGTCTCTTCGAAAACCGAAGACGTGACCGGCCTGCAGGACCGTCCATCGAACCAGCCGCAACGCCCCCACGTGCCCATGGGGTGTGCCTTGATGTTTACGCCCGGCTGGGAAGTGGATGCAGCCGGTGGCACCGCCGGCCTGTGTCAGCCCGTCGAGCGCGACATCTACGATTGCTTCGTCAGTTGCTACTGGCCGGCGCAGGTGCCCGATCACCTGAACAACGCGCCGGACTGGACCGCCAAGTGCGCTGCCGCTACAAAAGATTGGCGGAATCTGGATCTGGTCTTCCCATAAGGTCATGCGAAAATTCTCGTTCTTACTCGCCGCCTGTGCGGCTTTCACCGGTATTGCGAGCGCCGGCATGTTGTATCTGCCGGCTTACCCCGCCAAGGTCTTGGTCTTCGACGAAGAAAAGGCACAGATCGTCGACAGCATTCCCCTGGCGACCGGCACGCCCATGACGATCCGCCTGTCGGCGGATCACAAGAGGATCTACCTGACCACCATCGACCATAACGGCATAGAAGTGCTCGATGTCGCGTCGCGCAAGGTGGTGAATCACTTCGTGCTGAACACGCCGACCAAGCAATACCGCATCTACAACGGCGCTGCCGATCCGCAGGGCAAATACTTCTACGCCGTCACCAAAGAGATCACCAAGTTCCCGGAACACTTCGAGGTCGCCAAACCCAAGTACACCTTGATCGATCTGGAGCAGCAGAAGATCGTCAAGACGGTGGACATCCCGAAAGAGGAAGAGGCCGCCAATCAGGGCGATTTCGGCATGGGTGCGATCGATGTTTCTCCGGACGGCAAGTATCTTTACCAGTTCGGCGAGAAGATCACTATCCTCCAGGCCTCGGATTTCAAGGTAGTGGATCATATCGAACTGTCACGACCCGACCAGCCGGGCATGGAAAATCTCCATTTCGGCGGCGATCTGGACCTGATCAACGAGCCCGGCCAGCACACCGCCATGTTCGTCTGGTCCGATCCCATCGTTCACAACCGGGTATTTGGCCTCGCGCGCTTCGATCTGAACACGCGCCAGATGGACTTCAAGCCGATTGGGCCTGCTCCAGCGGGCGCTGCCGGATTTGAGGTCACCCCCGACAAGAAAATGGCGTACACCGTCATCGCCAGCGGAATGCACGGCACCAAGCGCTGCGAGTTCTGGGCGTTCGATTTAACCAGCGACCGCATCACGCAGAAGGCCGACGTCCCGTGCCGTACCCGCTTCACGCTGGGCATTTCCACCAACGGCAAGAAGCTCTACATCTACGGCGCAGGTTTCGAGATCGAGGTCTACGACGCCGCTACGCTTAAGTACGAAAAAACCTGGGATCTGAATAACGACGTGACCTACGCGGGCATCGTTGTGCTTCCCTAGGATGTGATTATCCGCGGAGACGGCGTTGCGGCGTATTGCTGCGCCTACCTGCTCAATCAGGCCGGCTTTCGAGTTGAGCTTGAATCCGTCGACCGCCCACGGCTGCCGGTGATCCTGCTCGGCGATCTGGCCCTGGCGCTTGTCCGCGATATCTTCGCGCAACCGGAGATCTTTGCGGACGCGCCGCGCATCCGCAAGCGCATTGTCGCATGGGGGGCGGACGGCGCGCCGGTAAGCCTGGAGCACTCGGCGGTGCTGGTTTCCGAGCGGGACGTTCTATCCGCGATCCGGCCCCCGCTCGCCACCGGCGGTCGCGAATTCGATTGGACCATCCTCGCGGCCCAGCGGACACCCGCGGGTGTTGGCGGAAGCCTCACGGCCACCGTAGTTGCCGTCACGCTGAAACCCAGTGCCGGCCCGGACACCTGCTGGATCGAGTCGCTCGAGCAGGGATGGCTGTTCCTGACTCCAGGATGGCTGCTTTCGGTGGGCGCCCCCGCGGAGGCGCTCCTGGCTCACAGCCGCGTCGTGTCGGCTCAGATCGGCGAGATCGGCCCCGCCCGGGGAACGTTCCCCTGCTCGGCGCGCATCGCTTCGCCTCTCGGCTCGCACGGATGGCTTGCCTGTGGAAGCGCCGCCATGGCGTTTGATCCGATTTGTGGCGACGGAACCGCCACCGCGATTCGTGAGGCAATCCTCGCCTCGGCCGTGATTCGCGCGATCGCCGGCGGCGGAAACGAAGAGGGGCTGCTCGCGCACTATCACGCGCGTATGATCGGCGCTTTCCACCGCCATCTCCTGCATTGCCGGCAGTTCTACAGCACCGGAGGCACGGGTTCGATGTGGCAGGCCCAGGTTCAAGGCATCGACCGCCAGGTCGCCTGGTGTCAGGACGCCCTCAACGGATATGGCCAATTTCGCTATCAGTTACGCGGCTTCGAACTGGAAGCAGTCCGCTGAATTCCTTCGTCGCCCGCCGCCAGCAGCGCGGCCGTGGCGTATCCGGTCGCCGCATCGCTCATGAACTTCTCCGGCACAGAGCCGCTGGCGTGCTTGTGGTTCATGGAGTCAGCCGCCCAGTAGCCCTGCGGAGTCTGATGGCTCCTGAGCCATGCCAGTGCCCGCGACAGCACGGGATCTGAGGCCTTCACTCCCGCCTGCTCCATTGTGAACGCGGCCAAGGCCGTTACATAACTGTTGGAACCCACCGCAGCCGGAGCCGCGTCGTGCTTCGCCCAGGGACCCAGTGACGCCAGCGTCCAGCCGCCGTCGGCTTCCTGTTTACGCTTCAGCTCCGCCAGGATCGCCTGCTGATCGCGCTCCGGCAAAACACCCCGCAGTTTCGAAGATGCCCACAGCAGAAACAGCCGGTTGTGCAGCGCCATGTTCGCCTGCTCCGCCCGCAAATAGGCCGTGAGCCACTCGACGTTCCGCCGGATCTCCGGCCGCGCCTGATAGTCGCCCGGCGCCATTCCGGTCGCCAAGGCGCCGAGCGCCGCACCGTAGTACACGGAATCCTTCGTTTCCCAAGGGTCGAGGTTGTAGTCGGACCACTGCCACGATCCTTGCCCCGGCCCCTCTTTGACCTGGATCGACCACATCCGTTCGAACGCTTTCTCCCCTTCCGGACTCAGCCGGCCGCGTGGCGCATCTTCCATCGCGATCACCACCGCCGAGACCACCGACACGGCCGCATATACTTGGTCGATCAGGCGCCCCTTGAGGCCGCCGAACAATTCCTTGGCATCCGTGCGGAACACCGTGGCGCGGGTCCCTTCTACCAGCAGGTTCTCGTACAGGGTGGGCCCGGACTTCTCGCCCAACGACTGCCGGAGGGCCGGTCGCGCCACCAAATACGGCAGGCCGCTGTGACAGGATACGCACACCACCCCCGACACCGACGCCGTCGGCCAGGCCGCCCATTCCTTCAGGCGCGAATCCAGGTATTGTTCGGCCAGGTGGGCATTCCAGTCGGCACAGAAGGAGGGGGAAACCGCCAGGACAAGCAGACCAGTCCAACGTAACGGCATAGTCGTTCTCGTTGACTGGAAGTATAGCCCGAATTGGCCACCGGGTCCAGAGCGAACGTTGCGCAAATCGTACAAGGTTACTCCTTGACTACACAGCGGTGCTCCGTTATACTACGGTCCAACTTCATTTGACCCACGTCGGTTTTCTTAATTAAGACAGGGGAGCGGACGGATCGCGCTTCTGGATCGTTTTGATAGCAGTACAGGTAGGGCAACTGGTTGCAACGTAAATGCATCCGGTGGCAAAGGCCGAATTCGGCGGCAGGGCCCGCACGTCGAACCGCAGGTGCTGTACCACAATGGGGATTGGCTCCCGCTCTCTGACGAGCAACCGGCTTGCGGCTGGCATAGGGTCCATAGAAAACTTTGATGGCGTGTCTTTACCGTATCTTGACGCCCGAGCCTCTCGGCCGGCGCGACCTTCGAAACTCACAAGGAGAGTTCTGATGTTGTCTGAATCTTCACCCACCTACTTGCTTCCGTTGGCGGCCCGTTGGCGGCGCTGGGCGCGTCTGGCTTGCTACTTGACCCTAGCGGCGATCTGCCTGGCCGGTGTCGCCGGCTACGCCCAGTCGACCTTCGGCTCCGTGCTGGGCACGGTGAAGGACCCCTCCGGCAGTTCCGTGCCGATGGCGAAGGTGGAACTCCGGAATACCGGAACGAACGCCGTGCGAAATGCTCAAACGAACTCCAACGGAGATTATCAGTTCGTGAACGTAGACGTGGGCAACTATAAAGTTACGGTCGATGCATCCGGTTTTCAGAAGACCGAATATCAGGCATTTGATTTGGCCTCCCGTGAAACCAAGCGCATCGATGTCGACTTGAAGGTGGCAACGCAGGCCGAGACCGTGACTGTCGAAGCAGTCGCTACCATTCAAACGGATGTCTCTAACGTCGCCGAGACCAAAGGCGCTCTCGAGCTGACCGACCTCCCGGTTGCGATCTACACGCGTTCGCAGGGCTCCACCAGCGCCTTCTCGACCCTGACCGCACAGCCGGGCGTACAAACGGACAACAACAACAACATTGTCGTCGCCGGAGCTCTGCCGTCCCAGCAATCCCTCACCATCGACGGGATCAGCTCCATTGGTCCCGGCACTTTAGGGGCCCTGGCCGAGTTGTTCCCTTCATTCAATGCGATAGAAGAGATCAAGATCAGCGAAACCCTGAATCCGGCTGAGTACGGAGGCGTCGCCGACATTACCACCGTTTCGAAGTCGGGAACCAACAACTTCCATGGCGGCCTTTTTGAAAACGTGCAGAACACCGATTTCAACGCCTCGGACACGTTCAGCCACGAGGTCAGTCCCGTTAAGATGAATAACTTCGGCGCGTTCGTGGGAGGTCCGGTGATCATCCCGCACCTGTACAACGGGCGCAATAAGACCTTTTTCTTTGTGAGCGGCGAGGTACTCCGGCTCCCGAAGTCGACCACAGCTCTGTTGAACGTTCCCACGCTGGCCATGCGCGGAATCGGCACGCCCAACGGAGGCGCTGATCTCTCCGCTTATCCTGATCCGCTTTGTCAATCCACCAACGCCGACGGCAGTTGCGCCAGCGTCTACCCGGGAAATATCATCCCCGCCAGCCAGATCAATCCCTTCTCACAGAAGCTGATGAATCTCTTCTACCCCGCGCCAAACACGGGTGCTCCGGGAGATTTTGTGAATAACTTCCTGGCAACCTATGCAACCCCGATCAATAGCGCTCAGTTCGACGCGCGGGTGGATGAAAACATAAGTTCGAAGCACCTGGTGTACTTCCGGTACACGTTTAAGAATCGCCGTTTGACGAATTATCCG
>Ga0335071_10001690_pt1 | contig 23794 bp, 26 predicted proteins | sample Lox_Sample_15_FD_206724 | JGI IMG/M metagenome (GOLD analysis project Ga0335071, IMG submission 206724) | Soil microbial communities from Loxahatchee National Wildlife Refuge, Florida, United States - Lox_Sample_1.5 | ecosystem: Environmental > Terrestrial > Soil > Wetlands | place: USA... | reverse complement strand
AAACTTAAAATACGGGAGTAATTCAACACAGCAAATTTTTTTAAAAATTAACTAGCTTAGTAATCGTTTACTAATTAACAAAACTTGACTTATTCAACACAGCAAATATTTTAAAATAAGTTGGTGCTGCCTGGTGTAAATTCCGTGCCACTTGATGATTATATAAAATTGGTGCCGCCTGGTATAAACTTGGTGTGGTTGAAACAAGAGTGCTTACAAGCGGCACCAAGTTTACACCAGGCGGCACCAACGATTTTTAAAAATTCTTAGAGAACTTAGAGCCAGCTTCGCGTTGCTTTGAGGGTTAAACAGTCTTCGTGAAGTTTATCATTCTTAAGGATATTGACAGGGAGACCGGCAAACATATATCTTCAGGGCGGCTAGTGGTTGGGTGCAGTTGAATACTGGTATTACGAAGTGATTGACGATGAAAATGACCAGCATTTTAATGCTCATATTGTTAATCGCATCGACATTGACTCTGGGATGCGTTATTTCGCCTGCAGCCCCGACTCCGACTCCCACTCCGGCTGCCACGGCCACGCCGATGCCGACACTTGTACCGACTAACACGCCGACTCCTGTGCCATCGATCGTAAACGCATCGCAGGTCTATATGCCGGAGCAGACGACGAATGGCCGCACATACAGGAACACGACCGTGACGCCATTACCAAATGGCACAAGGCCCGGCGGCCAGACACAGGGCGAACTCGGTAAACAATGATCTTTTTCTTTAATGAAACCTTTATTATCTCCAAATCGCAAGATAGCTAGTTATCATGGCGACCCATTATATCGTAGGCTGCGGTGCCATCGCCCGTAATAGCGAGGGCCGGTTCCTGATGGTCCGGCAGATGGGCGGATACTGGCGCGGCCAATGGATATTTCCCGGCGGCAAGCTCGAGCTCGGCGAGACGCTGGAGCAGTGCGCCCGCCGCGAGTTCCTCGAGGAGACGTACTGCGATATAACGATAAAAAAGCTGGTCGGCGCCTACGTGTCCTATGACCCCGATACCGAGTTCGAGAAGCAGGTCGTCCTCATTTACTTCCAGGGCAACAGCGTATGCGGCGAGCCGCGGGCCGGAGAAGGCGTGACAGATGTACGATGGCTGAGCCTGGAAGAGCTCGAAAGCCTCGAAAAGAGCGGGCAGGTACCGCACATAATAATTCAGATTGCAAAAGATACTCTGAAAATAAAATAAGAAGCAGGTGGCAGGGTATTATGCCCTCTCCCAACCCGCGTTAGAATAAATTTTACTTCTTGCCCTTCTTCTTGCCGTCCTTCTTCGGGATCTTGAAAAGCGATTTCTCGTTCCGGTCCAGCTTCACGTACTTAAGCTGGGCGGTGCCGATCTTCTCGACGTTGGCCTTGTAGATCTTGCCCTTGTTGTCCTTGGCCGCGGCCTGGATCCAGGCTGGAGCGTTCTTCGGGACAGCCACGAGCTCTCTCTTACCGACGAAGTAGTGCAGCTTCTTAGTGCCCTTCTCCCTGAGGACGATGTTGGCTACGCCACGGTTCGCGACCTTGAGAGCCGCATCCCTGGGCTGAGCGCCGGTAAAGGTGCCGACCTCTTCGCCCTTCTCGCTTACCAATCCAAAGTTCCTCTTTTCCCTGCCTTCTTTAGCTACCATATTTTAATCACTCCATATATACACAAGTATAATTTTGTTAATTGAACGATTTTATGCCTTATTAACCTTTCGGTCTTTGCCCGTTTTTTTATCATATTTTTTTTTAAATCCGCATATTTTACATTCGGTTTTTAAGCTTCATACCGCCAGACGGGTAGATAATCGCCTTAATGGGTAAAAATATCGTGGATTTTATACACTCTTAAAATAACGATGCTATAAGATTGCCATCAAATCAGGGGGCTAGTGTAGGCCACAATATGTAGAATGTTAAAAGAAAAAAACGAAAGGTTTATATAACCATACGGTAGTTTATATAAAATTATATCAATTTTAATCATCAAATTTCCCGCGGGCCCTTCTGGCAAAAAAAGCCCAGCCATCGTAAATGTCCTTTTCGTTTCGGTTGTCGATGACCGTGCCGCGTATGCCTATTTCCTCGAAAGCGGCCGATAAAAAGTCCATCTCTTCCTTTTTATTCACCGTAAAGAGTAAAAATCCGTCATCCTTCAGGGCCTTAACGGCTTCCTCGAAGATCATGCGCCAGATGTTCTTGTTGAACTCGTAGATGGTGCCGAGCATGAGCCCGACGACGGCGTCGTATTTTTCGCCGACGTACTTCGTCAGGGCCGTGGCGTCCACGACCATCGTGTCTTCGGGCTCAAGGGTGCCGTGGTAGATGCCGTTACAGACGGCGCACTTGTCGTTATCGATACATAATATATCCTTAAAGAGCGGCTTTATTGCCGCCGTGGACATGCCGTTGCCGCAGCAGATCTCCAGGGCGCTCATTTCCTTTAGCTCGAAGCCGTTCTTCGCGGCCAGGCTTTTCATCAGCTTACCCAGCCGCCGGTTACGGCCCTTGTTAAAGGCAAAGGATTTCGGCTCCCTGCCTTTATCGCAGTCACACAGCGCCTCTTCTGACAGGCTAACTGAGAGATACTCCCGCAGCGCCTTTTTAAACATGCCTGCATCGACTTTTTTCTTCCGGGCCGACGCCACGATGCCGCTGCCAAGCAAGGCGTTCACGAGCTTTTCCGTTTGATTCCTTGACGCCTTCGAAGACGGGTATGGTATGACGAACCAGAAATCGCCCCCTTCGAATTTATTCTTAAAGGCAACACCCAGTAACGCTCCGCTTTTATCCGCGATGGCCTGCGCCGCCTCGATCGAGCCTTCCGGCAGCATGCTCAGCTTATCGAGGTAGTCCCGCGTTTTTAGGTTCATATCGAGGCCTTCGAAGCTGCTTTCTAGCAGGTACGCGTCCTCTTTCAGGCCCAGCGTCTTTTGAAGGAGCATACACATTACATCGGCATTATCCGTTTTATACGTTATCGTCACTGCGAAGCGATATTTTTTATATATTGCATAATAAATATAATAATAAGCATGGACGAGGAGCCGGCACAGCAAAAGGTCAGGAAGATCAGCATTTCCCTGTCGAACGACGTGCTCGACTGGGTGCTCCGGGAAAAGGGCGACCTCAAGGTATCCACTTTCATAAACCAGATTCTGCGGGAAAGTATGGAGCACGGGAAGGACAACTACATCCGGGAGGAGTTCGCCATGCTGAAGCAGCGGCTGAAAAAGCTCGAAGAGGACATTCACGACCTCCGAGAAGTGCGCAGCCTGAACGCCGGTAAGCTCGGCAGGGCTGAGCATATATCCATACTCTCCACCCGGCCGAAGGACGTTTTCGGCGAGCTGGTGAGCATCAAGAACGTTTCCGCCGCTAACGCCTCCGCGGTCCGGGAAGAGCTAATACACTTTATGAGGGGCCGCGAATATATCGACCGGCCGGTGGTGCTCGATGAATTATTCCCGCATACCCGCTCGACCATCACGAACCGCATCAACTACTGGTATAACGCCTGCCGCGGCGTCCTGGACCACCTCATCGAAGAGGGCTTCGTCGTCCGCCTCGGCAAGGATAAATACAGATGGATCGGCGACAGGAAGCAGGATTAACTGGTAAAAACGTGTAAATTGCCGCGGGCGGACGGCGGATTATTATCATAAATATTAAATATAAATATACTATATACACTATTGAGGGCGCAATGACTGTGCCGCAGGCGGACGGAACTAGTTTCGCGAGCGGCGCGGGCACTCGTCGTGCCTCCGGGCAGGCGGGCGCACACCCGTGAAAACCGGTGGATCTTGCGCCCCCACAATTATGCTGTTTTTAGGCTTTTACATGGACGCTATTTTATATAATATTGTTTGCATATTAATGAGTGTTAGCCCCCGGAGTGATATTTATCAGAATAGGCGCGATGGCTGACCTCCATTTCGGCCCCGATTCAATGAAGACATACTCGGCATTATTCAAGTCGGCAGGCGACGACGTGGACATGATCATCCTGTGCGGCGACCTGACGATGCGGGGGCTCGTCGAGGAAGTCCGGGGCCTCGTCGAAACCATGGGCAACGCCCGCGTGCCTATCGTCAGCGTGCTCGGTAACCACGACCACGAGTCAAACAACCAGGAAGAGATCATGGATATCCTGGAGGAGGCCGGCGTTAAAGTGCTCGAAAGGGGCATGTACATAACGCCGGACCGCTCGGTCGGCATCTGCGGCACCAAGGGATTTTGCGGGGGCTTTGCCCCGTCGAAAATCGCCCCGTTCGGCGAGCGCATCCTGAAGATGTTCATCAACGAAACGTATAAAGAGGCAAATAAGGTGAACCGGGCCCTCAAAAGCATGAAGGCCGACTTTAAGGTCGTGGCATACCATTACGCTCCCATCCGCGAGACGTGCACCGGCGAGCGCTGTGAGATCATACCTTTCCTGGGCTCGTCCATATTATCAGACCCCGTCGATACATTCAAGGCCAGCCTCGTCTTACACGGGCATTCCCATAATGGGAAGGAAAAGGGCTCGACGTTGATGGGGGTGCCCGTGCGGAACGTGGCCCTGCCAATCCATAACCGTCGCTATTGTGTCTATGACACGGAGTCCTTTATCCCATACGCTGCATCAGAGTCGAAATAACCTGCGCCGGCACGGGTATCACGTGGTCCCAGTCCGTTTTCACGAACAATACGAACGCTAGCGCGCGTTCTGTAAAGCCCGCAGCGAGCCATAAAAAGTACTCCCAGTCGAACATCTTATAGGTATTCGAAAGCACAGCAATGCAGTCGTACCAGTCGTCCCGCATGCTGCGCATGGCCAGCATTTTCCTGAAGACCAGGTCCTCGGGAGACATGATGAACATCCGGCAGCCGGATACGTACATGTAGCGCCCGCGCTTCATCGTATCGTCCGTGACAACTATCCCCCCGATATTTTCCAGGATGAAGTCGACGGGCACGCCATTCTTGTAGCCCTTTGCGAGCCACTTGACGTCGCACATGGGATTGACCTCGAAGCCCGCTCGCTTCAGAGCTTCGAGAGCTCGAACTGTGTCATACGGCTTCACGTATAGGTCGATGTCCTTGGTCGTCCGCGTGCGCCCGTAGGCTGCCACGGCGATGCCTCCGCCCACCACGTAGGGAACGCCGGCCCCCTCTATTGCGTCGATCGTCTCCTTATAAATTACAAATTCATTCCTCATGAAAACGCCCCGGCGCGAATAAATAAAATATATTGCAATATATATTAAAGCCTGACCAAATAAGTTACCGACGCTCGCGGAGTTTCGACGATATAAATTTGCGGGCCTCGACCAGGATCAGGGCGGCGACGATCCTCAGCTTCTGCTCCGGCGACGTCCGCGCATATACCTTGATCCGCCCGATATCCGAGTCAAGCTTTTCTTCGCTCGTCTCGCTCAGCTCGGTGCAAGCGGTGGCCGCCCCGCACGACGAAAGCCTCCTGGACGACGAGGCTCCTGAGCGACTCGATGGACTGCTCCGCCTTATATTCCTGGGCGAACCCCAGGATTGCATTAAGTACGACAATGAGGGCGATGATGGCGGCGTCCAGCCTCTCGCCGATGAGGAACGAGACGGTCGCGGCCGCGATGAGCAGATAGATCAAAAAATTATTGAACTGGCTTAAAAAAATGACGATGACAGAGGCTTTTTTTCCGGCTTTCAGGGCGTTCCGCCCGTACTTTTCCAGGCGCTTTGCCGCTTCCTCCGGCTTGAGGCCTTTTTTATCCGTTTTCAGCCTGGCATAGATGTCCTTGAGCTTGAGCGCATGCCATGGGATACCATGCATTAGTGCTCTCCTACGACTTTCGGATCATGAGCACCGGGCACGGCGCATGTCTTAGCACGCTGTCGGATACGCTGCCGATAAGCACCCGCTCCAGGGCGGACATGCCGATGGAGCCGATCACGATGCAGTCCGCGTTCACTTTACGGGCGACGTCCACGATGGTGGCCCTGGGATCGCCCTCGACGATCATCTCCTGGCACTCCACACCTTTCTCGTCGCATAGCGCTTTTATTATTGTGACCGCTTTCTTCCCGGAGTGTTCCATTTCGACCTTACTTTCTGCGTAGTGGATGCCGGCATGAAAGGCGAGCGGGGCGTTGACAACGTTGAGCGCGTAAAGCTTTGCGCCCAGGGCTTTCGCCAGGTAAACGGCGTGCTCGGCCGCATATAATGAATAATCAGAGCCGTCCGTGGGAACCAGGATATTTTTGTATGGCGTTAATGTCATAAGCTTCTACTCCTTCGTAATGCATGTGCCTATGCCTTTGTCGGTCAGCAGCTCCTGCAGCAAGGCGTGTGGGATATTGCCGTTGATGATATGGACACTCTGGATGCCACTCTTAACGACAGAGATGGTCGACAGGACCTTCGGTATCATGCCTTTTGAGATGACGCCCTTTTCGATGAGGTCGTAGCACTGGGCGATGTTTAGCTGCGATATCAGTGTATCCTTGTTCGCGGGGTCCATCAGGACGCCGTCCACGTCCGTCAGCGAGACCAGGCTCCGGGCTTTAATGGCCGCGGCGATGTCGCCGGCCGCCGTGTCGGCGTTCAAATTCAGGCAGTTGCCATCCTCGTCGTATCCGATGGGCGAAATGACCGGTATGTACTCGTTATCCAGGAGTATGCTGAGTATCTGCGGGTTGATGCGCACCGTCTCTCCGACCCAGCCATAGTCCACTTCGGTCTCCTTCCCGTCGACAACGGCCTTCTCGGGGGCCTTTCTCCTGGCGACGATGAGGTCGCCGTCGCTGCCGATGATGCCGACTCCGTTGCCGCCGTACTTGGAAATGAGCGAGACGATATCGGAGCTCACGTTGCCAACGAGAACCATGCGCACGATCTCCAGCGTTTCCTCGTCCGTTACGCGCAGGCCGGAGACGAACTTCGGCGTCTTACCCATGCGCTTCATCATGGCGTCGATCTCGGGGCCGCCGCCGTGGACGATGATGGGGCGTGCGCCGAGGTACTTGAGCGTCACGATATCCTTGATCATGCTGCTTCTCGCGGCCGGGTCCACCATGGCATGCCCGCCAACTTTAATGACTATCACCGCATCCCGGTACTTTTTTAGCCAGGGTAGCATCTCACCAAACGATTCTGACGGGTCCATATGATCCTCGACATGAATAATGCGTCCGGGATAATAAATATTTATATCCGGCCAAGGGATTAAACGGAGATTAAATTTGGCTCATTTTCCTACGGTATATGGTAATAAATAACTATTTTGGGATTAACCTGGCTCGACCACGTATGGCGGCCCCGTTTGGGTCGAGGACCGGGTGAAGTGCGACCATTCGAAGGGCGCCCGGTTAGTGTTGATACACATATTAATTGTATTACTTCAACGACTTTATCTCATTGCCAATGAGCGGCTTGGCGGTATCATTGGTCGAGATTAGCTCCACAAGCCCTTTCTCGCCGTCCACGCGTATCCGGTCGCCCGTCTTGATACGTCGCGTCGCAGTGCCACAACCGACGACCGCCGGAATGCCCAGTTCGCGGGCGACGATGGCGGCGTGCGAAAGAGGCGCGCCGACGTCGGTCACGATGGCTGCCGCCCGGGGGAATAGCGGGGTCCACCCGACGTTCGTCAGGGTCGTGACGAGGATCTCGCCGGCCTGTAATTGGTCGCCATCCTCGAAGCTGGCGACGAGCCGGGCCCGGCCCTCGACGACGCCGGCGGCCCCGGGGAAGCCTTTAATGGCGGCTTCCCGCGGTGTGCTGCTGCCGGAAGCGTCGTATGACTCGCCCGGTCGCCCGGGATCGGCGGCCCACCGGAACGGGTCGAAGTGCCCTCGGATTAGCGGGGGATAAGGCGGCAAGGCGTGGTATCGTTCGTATGAGGCCCGGCGAGCCTTTACGTGCGCGAGGGATATCCGATCGCCTTTGAGGACGGACAGTATCTCGTCGATGGACAGGAAGAACATATCGTCGCCCAGGCCCGTGATCTCGCCCGCGCGCAGGACGAAGGCGCGCAGCACCCAGAACCCCCGGATGGCCTCGGAACGGGCGGCCTCCCGGTCACGGGCGATCGATACCCAGCGGTCGATCTGCCGGATGATCGATTTTTCTTTCCCCGGGTATCGCTCGTGCAATCTTTCCCGCGCCGCCCCGCGGGCCGCCTCCTGGCGGGCGAGCAGCGCTGTCGCATCGGCCGGCGCCTGGCCCAGTCCGGCGAGCTGGAGATCGATCCATTGCGGATCCTCCGCAGGCCGGGGAACGGATACCTCCGCCTCGTGCGGGCCCCGGTAACCGTATTGCCGCACGTAGGTCGCGCGATCGATCTCGCCCCGGGCCAGCCGGGTCAAGCTTAACAATGGCCCCAGGCTGGCCAATGGGCCCGTTTCCAGGCTTGATCCCGTGAGTAAGATATTCGCGTCATCCTGACCCAATAATGTCTGAAGGCGATGAGGTGTCGCAACGATCGCGCCTCCCCCCTGGCCAGCCGCAGCCTCGATCATCTGACCGGCTTCGTGGAACAGTGGTAATACGTCCGTGTGCCACAGGGCGGCCAGTTCTTCCGGGCGGGAAGTGGCCTGGATCCGGGACCGCAATCTCTCGCAACGCTCCGGCATCGTCCGAAGATATTCCGGGAGCTTCTTCTGGTTGGCCCGCATTCGGAGCAAATCTCCGATAATGACGGGCAACGCCATGCGGATCAAACGTAAGCGCGGAACGCGGAAGATCGGTATGTCCAGGCCGGCCGGGAGCCGCCCGAAGGCGTCTTCGGTCATACTCTGAATGCGCTTAGGGTTTATCCCGAAGGCTGCGGCGAACGACGCCTCGATGCTCAGGTTCCTGTAGAGCCGTCCGCCGATGTTGCCGTAGACGAGGTACGGGCCGATGGAAAGCTCCGCATCGGACATCAGGATCTGGACGAACGACCAGGTACAGGGCGTCATCACGTCGGGCACGGCCTCTCCGTAGTTCGTCCGCGTCCAGAGGTAATCGCCGGCCAGGCTGTCGTTCCACTCGCCTTCGATCGGGTTGTGGCCGCGCAGGGCGGTGATCGGGCGGGCCTGCACGAGGAAAAACCGGCCCCGGTCGAGGGCCCATTCGATATCCATCGGGCCCCCGTAGAGCTCTTCGACCCGCACGCCGATACCGGCAAGCTTGACAGCTTGCCCGGGGCTGAGCACCGCACGGTCTCGCCGGACCGCAGGTACGGGTTCCTCGTGTGTGCCGGACGAGGTGCGCACCGTCATCGCAACTTTGCTGCTGATCTGCTGTTCAACGACCTTTCCAAAGACCTTATCCACGATGATCGTATCGGGCGTGACCCGGCCGCCGACGACCGCTTCACCCAATCCCCATGCCGCGTTGATAACCACCTGGTTGCGTGCTCCGGTCAGCGGGTTTATCGTGAACATGACGCCGGCCGCTGCCGCGGGCACGAGCTCCTGGACGACGACGGCCACGCTTACCTTTGAGAAGTCGATGCCGTTCCGGGCCATGTAGCCGAGCGCCCGCGGCGTCCACAAGGACGCCCAGCACCGCTTTACGCCTTCCAGTACCTGCACTTCTCCGCGCAGGTTGAGAAATGTTTCTAATTGGCCGGCAAAAGAGGCCCCGGGCATGTCCTCGACTGTGGCTGAAGAGCGCACTGCAACCACGATATCCCCATCGCCGAGCCTTGAATACGCCTGCCGGATCGCCCCGGCGACATCCTCGGGAATAGTGCCGCGGGCAAAAAGCTCCCCCACCTGTCTGGATGCCACTTCCAGCGTTGCCGGCTGATCCGGAACGACGGTAGAAAGGGCGGCAAGAATCTGCATTTGCAGGCCGCCATCGGTCATAAACCGGCGATACGCCTCAGTGCTAATATGAAATCCATTGGGCACAGGCAGGCCAGCCATCGCAAGCCTGGCGAGGCTGGCACCCTTGCCGCCGACAGTCTCCACCGTGGCGTTCGGATCCGTCAAATTTAATGTATAATTAAGAGACAATCAAACCACTTGGACTATACTTTTATTATACGCAAAGCGATATCTTCATTTCGGTTTCTCAAAGATTTATTTACAAAGGCCCGAGTCGAGGACCGCGAGGAGGGCAACCACACACCGGACGCCTAGTTCGTGGTCCTGCTGCCGGCGATAGAAAAGTGAATGTAATAGGGGCTCTTTTTGCCAATATAACATTATACGTACACTTTCGAGGATAATAAATATTTATAATGTGGAGTACTCTACAGTTCATATAACATTTATAGAGGAATCAGCAGTGGCTGAAGAGACGATTTACGACGTTGCGATCATCGGGGCCGGGCCCGCGGGCCTGACGGCGGGGCTGTACTGCGGCAGGGCGAACCTATCGACCATTGTGTTCGGCGACCCCTTCGATTCCCAGCTCGCCAAGGCAGGCGACGTGGAGAACTATCCGGGATTCGATTCCATTCACGGCATCGTGCTGGCCGAAAAGTTCAGCAAAGGGCTTGAGAAGTATAAGATCACGACCGTTATAAACTACGTTGGCCGTATCTCTCGTAGAGATGATCGTTTTGTATTGTCAACGGACGTGGGAGAGTTCCAGGCTAAGTCCGTCATCGTATCGACCGGCTCGAAACACCGGGAGCTGAACATACATGGCGAAAAGGATTACCTTTATCGCGGCGTTTCCTATTGTGCCGTCTGCGACGGCTCGTTCTATAAAGGTAAGACCGTGGCCATGATCGGCTATGGAGACCAGGCGGCGAGCGCGGCAATATATCTCGCCGGCCTGGCGAAGCACGTTACGGTGCTTACCAGCAAGCCCGACGTGGAATCGCCCATCTACTCCGAGCAGTTAAAGTCTTTAGGCAACGTCGAAGTCATCGGCGGCGCGAAGGTCCTCGCCATCGAAGGCAACGAGTTCGCCGAGCGTATCCGCTTCAAGGAGAATGGCGGCGAAGAAATGTCCTTACGTATCGACGGTATTTTTATCGAGGGCGGCGTGCCTAACTCTGTTCTTGCGAACGACCTGGGACTCGACCTGGATAAGAAGGGTAATATTGCCGTGGACAGGCCCGACATGACGACGAAGGTGGAGGGCGTGTTTGCGGCCGGCGACGTGACCGGTGGCCTGCACCAGATATCGAAGGCCGTCGGGGAAGGGGCCTGTGCTGCCGTGAGCGCTGCGATATTCATCAAGAGAAAATTCAAGGGGAAGCCTCGCTAGTCGCTTTATTAATGTAATATTTTAAGATATAAAGGATATGGCGGGCACAATTTTTCACCACAAAGGCACGATGGCACGGAGGCCCACAAAGTTTTCTTTTAAATGTTTCGCTGATGCGAATTCGAGCAAGTTACAAAGTACACAGAGCCGGTTCATTGGCGATCAGGGCACGAAGGATACAAAGGCACAGTGGAATGAACAAGAGCACTTTTTACCATCGTGCCTTTGTAGTGAAAAATTGTGCCCTCCGTGCTCTTTGTAACTTAAGATCTAAAAACAAGAAAGATAAAAAAAAGGAATCTCGTTAGCTGAAGAACGTTACCCAGCAGAACAGGATTATACCCACCAGCACCGTCAAGATTATGCTAACCACGGCTGACTTCTTTATGACTTCGCCGTCCAGCCCTTTCACGTCGATGACCGAGGAGGCGTTGACGATCTTGGCCGGGGCGATGCCCGAGGCGATACCGCCGGAGACCGCGTGGCCCGAGAAGATCTGCCAGAAATCGAGGTTAAGCATGTTCGACGATTTATTGAGTATGCCATAGAACATGACGTTCGACGAGGTCTCACTGCCGCTGACGAACGCCCCGAACAAGCCCAGGATGGGGGCCACAAGCGGGAACAGCGAGGCTCCTAAGTAGACGGCCAGCGTCGAGCCGATGACCATGTTCATGTTGTAAGCGTCCATGCCGGCGTCGAAGACCAGCTTGCCGCCGATGACGGACTTTGCCGACCAGGCCATTATATACGCGATGGCGAAGAAGGCGGCTGCGGCGATCGTCGGGCTCCAGGCCCTCTTCAGCCAGAGCTTGACGATCTGAACGCCCTGATCCTTCGACTTGATGAGGAACGGCGCCGTCAGTATGGTGCTGACCAGGACCCAGACGTAGGCCTGGTTGAGCAGCTTAAGGTTGACCACCTGGTCCGCAATGATGGGTATCTTGTTAGCCGATCCCATGATGTTCAGCAAGATCGTGGGCATTGGGGGCCAGCTGATAATAACGCAGAATACGACTAATAATCCCCAGGGGAGCACTGCTCTCCAGAGGGGGAGATTTTTTGTCATTCCGCCGTCAGCCGCCACAGCGCCCTGGGGCGCCGTCTTCTTATTGAAGATGGGCTTGCCCTGGACGACTCTCAGCAGGAACAGCGAGGCCATCGCCATCAAGCCGGCGACGACGCCCGTTATGGTGACCAGGTCCGGGAAGAACCGTACGAATAGGATGCAGGTCAGGCCCAGCGTGAGGCCGGCGACCAGCGCGGGCACGATGCCCTTCTTAACGCCTTCCATGCCGTCGGCGATCCACAGCATGCCTATGGAGAGGCCGGTGGAGACGATGGGCAGGAACAGGGACACGTTATTGGCCAGTATATTGAGGTAATGGTTATAGTCTGCCGCCGGAACGAAGGCCTGGACCGGGGCCGTGATGGGCACTGCAAGGAGCGAGAATGACGTGAGCGGATCGTAACCCAGACAGGGCAATGCAATAGAAGCCAGCGGGGAGAATCCCAGGGCCATCATGATGGGCGGGAGCATCGTGACCGGCGTAGCGCCGATCGAGACTAAGAACGAGCCGAGGCCCACGTTCAGGATCATGATCTGCTCGTACTTTTCCGCGGCGATCGTCTTGATGAACTCGGTAATGCTCTTGATCGCGCCCGTGACGTCCATCATCGTGACCTGCAGGATCGTGAACAGCACCATCAGGGATATGCTGAACGACGATATGACGCCGAAAATCGAGGCCTTGAAAGCAACGTCGAGCGATCCGAGGCTCGGGGTCCCCCAGAAGAAGGCCAGCGCGATGATCACACATACGATCCACCCGACGATTCCCATAAAGGTCCCGGACTTCTTAAAGAAGACCAGGCCCGCGAATATGACAAGTATCGGTATAATGGCTAATATAAAGTATAATGCCTGCGTTAATTGGTCCATTTATTGCTCACACCCATTGGTATGCTATAGCATGGCGATTGGTATGCTATGGCATAGCATTGGCATTAAAGAAATATAAATGTTTTGTTAGAGGCGCTTTTACCTAAAGATGAGCAACGGTATAATTCGTAAACTTGATATAGCGTATGATTTTCCATCGTGTTGGCACCTTAAAAAAGCTGGCTGAAACCTATGTCTGTATTGTTATTGTTGTACCGGGTCAGGTTTGACTTATCCAGGATGCCCAGGTTCGTTATTGTCCATGTCGTGTTGAAACTCGCCGTGTAAGAGAAGGGCTTTTGGAACATATCCGTACCACTGTTACTTTTTATATCCGTGTAAAGCGGCGTCGTCCATTGTTCTCCGCGTCGGAGGACGATTGATGTATTGTTGTAGCTTCCGTATATTGTGCCGTTTCTATCAATGTCCCTAAGCACGAAGCCCGAATCGCAAACATACGGGTAACTATAAATACCCTTTATCATCACGCCAGTCCTTGTATCCATGGGGGCGACGTCGCGATAATAAGCGCTGCCATATAGGACTTTGAAGCTATCATTGACCGCTGGATAGTAATTGTTACTAATATAACTCTGAAAACCTGTCCAACTGCTACCTTCTGCGGGATTACTGCCATTGGCACTGCCATCATAATCGAAGAATGCCGGTAGCGTAATATGGGGAAGAGAGTTATAACTGCCATTGATGATAGTGCAGTTTGTCTTCATGTACTCCTCAATGGCCACATATTTGTCATGTGGCAACGAGTTCCCCGAACTGGTAATATTTGAAGCGCATCCGCTCAATGTAACCATAAACAATATTAGAAGAATCGCCAGGAATATTCTAGTATTCAATATATCACGACCCCCCCCCATTAATTATATAGCTAAAATTATACTGTTTATCAAAGCATAATAATAGCTTTTCTTACAAATGGTTGCTAATATGGCCATCAGCACCTAAAAACCTAAGTCTGCACTTAAAATCAAGATTCTGATCGACATTAGGCGCAAAGTCCTACTGGCTATTACCGATGAAATCGGCGAGAAAAGAAATAGAAAAGAACAAATGGGCTTACATCTTTGCCCTTTCATACTTATCCGGGGCCTTGAGGGGCTTGGTGGCGTCGATGCCCATCTTGCTTGTTATATTATCCTCAGAGACGGGGTCCAGCGAGCTTCCCCGGACGTTGGAGATGATCATGACGTCCCTGTCGGCCTTTGTGCGGGTCGCTATGGCATACTCGACGTCCATAGGGTCGAAAATATTAATGTCCGAGTCGACCACGACCACGTGCTTGAGGCTCGTGTGGGCGGCGAAGGCGGCCATGATGGCGTTCTTGCCGTCGCCCTCGGTCTGCTTCTCGATCTGGACGATGGCGTGTAAATAGCAGCATCCGCCTTCCGTCAATACGACGTTCTTGACCTTGGTCACGTTGCCGACCGCATTATATATCAAAGGCTCGTAGGGCACGCCCATGAGGAGCTTGTGCTCGTTGCCGCCGGGCAATATTCCATGGTAGATGGGGTCTTTGCGCATCATCATGTTGTTTAAATGAATGACAGGCTCGGGCCTGATGTGGTCATAGGACCCTGTGATGTCGACAAAGGGGCCCTCCTTTATCTTCTCAACGGGGTCGATAAAGCCTTCGAGTACAATCTCACCATGAGGCACTTCGACGCCGTTGTCGAGCCGGACCAGCTCGGTAGGCTCGCCTTTGAGCGCGCCTGCATATTCCCATTCCTTGCCCGGGGGCACGCGGGTGGACGCCGCAAAGACCGTAACGGGGTCGACGCCGATGACAATGCCGACCGGCAGGGGCTCGTTCCTGGCCGCGGCCTCCTTCTGCATGACATAAGTATGCCTGGGCGGCACGAGCCTGGCGGCCAGCGTGTTGTCGTTGACGACCATGAGCCGGTGAATGGAGGCATTATACATGTCCTTATACTTCGAGACGACGATGCCGGCCGTGATATACGCGCCGCCGTCCTTCTTGAAGTGCTTCATTATGGGGAGGCGGGATAGATTGGCTTTTGCCCTGACCTCCATCATGGGAGAATTATCGACGTGCTTCACCTGGCCGTCATACCTGACGGACGTGAGCTTGTTGATGATGTTATCGGGAGTTACCCCCAGGGCCCTCGCCAGGGTCTCTCGGGAGTTCATGACGTTCATTGCAGCCCGCATGCCGTTGCAGTCCTGGAACAGGACCGGGCGCCGGTCCTGGTATGCGTACCTCGGCGCCTCGAAAATAGGCGATATCGGCTTGTTGATCTCCTGCAGGTTCCCGTCTTTTTTCAGCCAGTCTAAAAATTCTCGAAGACCCATTCTTCAGACTCCTCAATGAACGTTCATTAGTCAGAAAACGCCCGTTTCGTTGAAATATTTTTTTCTCCAGGCGCCGTATAATACCGACGCGATAAAATATTAAATCTATCGGTGGCCGCTACTCCTGAAATACTCCGAAGACCGCCGTGAGCTCTACCGCTATATTCCTTTTATCGTTGCCATTGAGCAGGACAAAATAGTAATTATGCATATCATTGTTATCGACCGGCGTATAGACTGATTGCCCGGGCTTTAGCATCCATATTGTATTGTTTCCGACAGCCGTCCGATCCGCCAGCCACTTCCCGGTATCCCCATTAAAAGTAAGCGCCTCATAAGCCTCTCCATTCTTGAACTTGCTGAAGTTCTCTTTATCCATCTTCATAGCGTACAGCGGTGCGTCTCCAGGATTATGATCGATATATCCACCTCCCATCGCCGTATAGATAAACCATGCGGCTCCCGGGGGCAGGTCGAGGCCGATGGACTCCGGCGCCGCTATCATCCGGACCTTGCTTCTCTCCATGACCGTTTTTCTTACCGGATCCACGACCACATAAAAATGGTAGCTGTCCATGTAACTTCGATTACCGGTAACGAATATCGTCACACGGACGAGCGGGCCGCTCACGTTAACGAATCCGGCATCATAGGGCGTGATATTAGAGGCGTTTTCAACCCGGAAAATAAAATCATCATACGAGCTGCTGTCGTATCGGTGGCCTGCAATACCCTCCCGGACACCACTATCGTTCAGGGCAACCCTGATAGAGTCGGCGTTGTCCATCGACCGGATAGCACGCTCTATAGCCGGGTCGGACAACGGCTGGCCGCTGCCATAGACGAAGGTAAAGGCCACTAGCACGATGGTCGATGCCACCGTAAGACCGATCAGGAAGGTTGCCAGTCTCTTCATTCAAGGAATAATAATGCACTATTATGGTAAAGGGTTTCTCTAACGATCCATCAACGATAAAAATCTATAGGAAATCCTTATCCTGTCTTAAACTCCAGCCTGACCATCATATCCCTGGACTGGTCGTTGTTCTTTATAATAAAGTAGCACTTCTGAGGCGATACTACGCCGGGTAAAGTCACGCTGGTATTCCAGAGGGATGAGACGGGGTTAGAGCCGCTATACGCCTTTATCTCTCCGGCCGGCACGTCCATATAGCTCAGCGGCTCGAACGGCTGGCCGCCCATGTATTTCTCAAAGTTGGCCTCGTCTACGATCACTGGACGTAGCATAGCCGTCTGCGGGTCGAACTCCATATAGATAGAGACTGTGCTATTGTTAGCCATAAAGGAACGATACCATGTAACTCCATGGGGCAGCAGGACGAAATCGTGCTTGCTCAAAATGCTGTAGGAATAGCGGGCTTCCATCTCCCTGCCATTCGAGATATCAGCCAGTACCTGGAACGTCTGCGGCGTGAAGCTGACTGTCGACATGTCGATACGCGCAAGCCTGCCGTCGAGGCCGGCATAGCCGCTGTCGTCGAAGGCACCGCCGACCGTCACGTTCGCCGTGTACCTGCCCGCCTGAGCGACGCTGTGGTTGATCATCGCATCATTGAAAACGACCTTCAGCGCTTCCGCCTTATCCATGTCCGTCTGGCCGTAAGGATATGTCATGTCCGTCTGGCCGATGCTATGGTTCGACGCATAGTAGCCTGTAAATAGTACCAGGATGATAACGACGGCTCCATAGGCCACTTTGCTAAGTGTTTTTTGCATAGGGCTTCCATCTTAAGGATTACTTTTGTCTTATAAAAAGGTTTGCAGGAATAACGCAAAGAATAGGCACATATTGTTCTCAATAATGTCATTTTAAAAAAATTAAATAATATTATTCCCCATTTCAAGCACAATATTACACAGAAAATCGGAAACTTTATATCGAATTGAATTAAAAGTATTACACAACCAATCAATTAAGGGGGCATAAAAAACGATGCAATTGATTGAGAACACGCCAGTTACTGGCCAGGTTATTGGATATAAGTCGAGCTGGAACATCTTATCCCACGACGCCTTCGCTGTCATTAGAGTAAATGATGCGAAGATCAACGTGCAAATCGATAACCGTCAGATCAAATACGTCGAGAAAGAGTATCCACGGGGCAGCTATGTCAGGCTGCAGCTGAACGGCAGCAAATGGCAGATCGTCAGCAAGCCGTCCGACGACGAAGTCTATACGCCCGATGATGACATGTCTTTAATAGACATCCTCGATAATCCTGCCTGACGATACACACAATATGATTAATTATTTTTGCTGTATTGAATATGCCCTTAAAAAGCTTAAAACAAAGAAGTAATTCAACACAGCAAGTTTTTTATCTTTTTTATCGGCTTCAGTATGCCTTTTATGCAGGCCATTCTGAATCCTGAAATATAATTTTCCCGTTTTACGGATGAATAGAACATTTTTAGCAATTATTTCGAAATATTGCCAATATAATATGCCTATAATCGAAAATATTATATGTATGTGGAATAATCTGTTCTCAATTAATAATCGGTTAGGCATCTAGAGGTATATGTATGAAAAACAAGACGGAAAATGAGATCTTGATAGGTAAAGTGGTCGGCTACAGGTCGGGCATTAGCATGCTTTCCCACAATTCCAGCGTGATCGTCAATGCGGACGGCTTCAGGATCGTCATCAGCATGGACCACCGGCAGATCAAGTTCGTCGAGAACGAGTATCCCGCAGGCAGCCAGATCCCACTGGAGTTCTATTGCGGTAAGTGGCACATCAGCAGCAAGCCCGAAATGCTGGATATTAACAGCTACGACCCGGATATCATGGCCCTGGAAATCGTGAACAGGATGTGTAAGAAAGTCGCAGAATAAATTTTTACTCCGATTTCTAATAACCTGGCTTTACGCAGCCTCTGATAGCGTAACGATTATTTCTCATTTTCGATGAAATCGTATTGAACATTCTATTCTTGTTATTTTTGAATATGAAAAATAATTATCCTGATTTTAGTAAAATTATGTTAATTATCGGTTACGCATCGAAAATATTATATGATAGAGGAACAATATTATCAAGTGTACAGGCGATTAAGCCTGAGGGGGCTAATAAAATGAAAAATATTACATCAAATGATGCATTTATCGGTACAGTCGTCGGCTACAAGTGGAGCCTGAATATGCTCTCCCGTTACGTTCACATGATAATCCATGTCGAGCACGGGAATGTCGTCGTCGACGTCGATAGCAGGCAGTTGAAGTTCGTCAAGAAAGAGTATCCCGAGGGAAGCCAGGTACCCGTAGGCTTCTACGGCGGGAAATGGCACATCTCCAGCAAGCCCGTGACCCAGGATATCTCGATTTATACAACAGAAGTACCCTACATGGATGTTATTAACAGCATCAGTAAGAAAGCAGCCTGCGAGAGTTAGAACATCTTCTCAGGCTCAAGATTCTTTTTCTCGACCAGGTTAATCCAATATAGCAAAGTTGAACTAAAAAATCAAGCCAACGTCCGGAGTCGAACCGGATTAGGATTGCTCTGCAGGCAATTGCATGGCCGCTCTGCCACGTTGGCGTATTTCGCAAACAATCTACACTCATTTTTTATATTTAAACCTATTGATACCGGCATAAAGGCCTGTCATCGCTTATTACCTCATACATTAATATTATCCGTCCTGCCGTACTATTTACCTGTGAGTATGTCGCAGCGGGAACTTAACGATTATGACCTAAAAAGATACGACCGCCAGATGATGATTCGCGGTTTTGGCGAGGCGGGGCAAAAGAAGCTGAAGAATACGACCGTCTTCGTCGCCGGCTGTGGGGGTTTAGGCAGCCCGGTAGCCTATTACCTGGCTGCGGCGGGCTTCGGGCATATCATATTGGCCGACATGGACGTCGTCGACCTGAGCAACCTGAACCGCCAGATCCTGCACTGGGATAAGAACATCGGCGAGCTAAAGGTAAAGAGCGCCTACGAAAAGCTCTCCCAGCTCAATCCCGAGCTCGACCTTGTCCCGCTCAACATCGAGATCAACGACGATAACGTCTACGAGCTGACGCAAGGCTGCGACATCCTCATGGACGCCATGGATAATTTCCCAACCCGATATGCGCTGAATAGGGCGTCACTGAAGCATAACATCCCGTACATTTACGCGTCAATCTGGGGCATGGAAGGCCGGCTCGCGACGCTCGTTCCCGGCAAGACGCCCTGCCTGGAGTGCATCTTCCCGAAGGCGCCTCCGAAGGAGAAGTTCCCGGTGCTCGGCGCAACACCTGGCGTGCTGGGCACGCTGCAGGTCACCGAGGCCGTAAAAGTTATTTTAGGCCTCGGGGAGCCACTGCTGAACCGATTATTAGTCTACGACGGCGAGTACATGCAGTTCCACGAGATATGCATCGAGAAAAACCCCAAATGTCCAGCATGCAGCTGACAGTGAAAAATTATTTTACGGTCTCGCTCGCCGGCGCGATCTTTTTCATTTGCCAGTAGCGCCAGTAGACGAATCCCCGCCGGGCCATCATCGTGCCCACGGTCACCATCAGGAATATCGACGCCAGCAGGTTCCAGTCGATAAGCCCTGAGCTGCCGAGCCAGTCCTTACCGTAGATCTTCAGGCCGATGATGACCGCCCAGACGAGGACTGCCAGAATCGAGCCCTTGAGGACCATAGAGCCGTCCTTTTCATCGACTTTCACTTCCATCAACGAGCCGATGACCAGGCCGATGCCGATCCCGATCATAAAGCCGACAGCGAGCAGCGCTATGCCTGCCGGGTCCGTCGGCATGTCGACCGCAACGAACGACAGGGTGAGGAATAACATTATCAGCGGCATTATTACGAGCCCGAACAGCCTGACCCGGCGCGTGCGGAGCTGGAGTAAAAGGATGATGAGGACGATCAGGAAAAAGACGCTGTCGAAGGCCTGGCTATTCGGCATGGCGGCGCTGCCGCCGTTAAAATTATATTGCAGATATTCCACCCGGTGCCTATATGTATCCAAATAATAAATATTCGACGGCTATCGGATCTTATGCGATGTAGAAGGCAGCACGCCCTGCTTTTTCTCCTTCTCTCCCCACCGCCGGTACACCTCGTTATCGATGCCCAGCTGGTCCAGTATCCGGCCGACGACGTTATCGACGAGATCGTCGATGGTCTTCGGATTGTTATAGAACCCGGGGCAGGCGGGCATGATGACCGCGCCGGCCTGCTTCAGCTTCACCATATTCTCCAGGTGGATCAGGTTTAGCGGCATTTCTCTGGGCACCAGGATAAGCCTGCGGCTTTCCTTGAGCGTGACATCCGCCGCCCGCCCGATGAGCGTGTCCGCGTAGCCATTGGCGATGCCAGCCAGCGTCTTCATGGTGCAGGGCACGATGACCATGGCATCCCAGCGATATGAGCCGCTGGCGATGGGGGCCAGAAAATCGTCGTCCTCATAATGAAAAGTCGCCTTCTCCAGGAACGCGTTCACGTTCAAGTCCGTCTCGAGCTCGACCAGCTCCCGGGCCTCCTGCGAGAGCACCAGGTGGGTCTCCTCGTTGCCTTCCAGCGCCTCGAGCAGCCGGATGCCGTACTGCACTCCGCTGGCGCCGGTCATTCCGATGATGATCCTCATTTACTTAATTCACCCGCCAGAGCGTTGACCAGCTCGTCGCAGAGCCGCAACGTTTCCTCAATTTCTTCTTTCGTGATATTATCGTAATGGATGCCGGACACGACCACGACCGTCTTATCCAGCTTTTTTGCGAGCTTTTCGGCGGCGTCCTTGACTACGCGGTCCTCTCTATGCGCGGGCGTCGTGATGACCGATGACGTGGCCACGCCTTCCGTCTTGATGCCCACCGCCGTCGCCCCGATGTGCGCCTTCCCGCCGGTAATGATAACCACCAAGTCATCCCCGACATCGACCGCTTTTAAGGATATTGCGAGGCGGCCCGACGAGCTCGAGAACTGCCGCTCCATCACACGACCTCGAGCTTACTCTGCTTCGGCACCTTCTCCACGTTGAAGTACTCCCGGGCGATGCGCCCGACCTTTTCCCGGTAACCTGGCAGCGTGTAGACGCCCATGCGCCAGTCGTTCACGTACGACTCTTCCAGGATCTTGACGAGGCTGGACACGTCGTCTAAATATTTCAGCTGGTCGTTCTCCATGAGCACCGTGGCGTTGCGCTCCCGGAAATCCGGGATCTTCGGGATGTCGATGAGAACATAGCCGGGTTCGATGCCCGCCATGCGGGCGATCTCGCGCTCGATCTCCTTGTGGATCTTCGTGTAGCGGACGATACTTTTGTCCACAGAATCGAAACCCACGTACAGTGCCCGCTTGAATAAGTTCCTCGAGTTCAGGCGGCCGATCATTTCGGCGGAATATTTGTTATAGTGCCGCATGCGCTCGTTCAGCTCGCAATCGTCCATCAGCTGCAGCTCGAACGCGTTCACGTCGCCCTCGGTGATGGCGGCGTCCAGCCCATGGGCGAACATTGAGCCGGCGATGCGCCCGACGTGGTGGTCGTAGACGGACGGGTACATAAGGAATCGCGACATAAGCAGCGATTCGGCCGACTTGAGGCCCCGGTAATACAGGACAATATTGTTATCGTAGAAGCGGATGTTCCGCAGCAGGTGCTCATAGTCGACGATGCCGTAGGCGACACCCGTATAATAGGAATCCCGGATGAGGTAGTCCATCCGGTCCACGTCCAGCGAGCCCGTGATGATCTGCCCGATCTTCGTCTTTCCCTGGATATGGCTGGATACGGCCGACGGCTTAATGCCGTACTCGCCTAATATTGAGGCGATCTCGTCGCTCTCCAGTAAAAATAAGACGTCGTCGTGCCTGCGCCGCGTGTATTCCTCGATGATGTCCTCGCTGTCGTGGGAGTACGGGCCGTGGCCGATATCGTGCAATAATGCCGCTATCTCGATCTCCCGGCGCTCTTCCTCCGAGAGTTCCGAGCCCAGGCGGCTGGCTAAATAGTATGTGCCCAGCGAGTGCTCGAACCTGGTGTGGTTGGCTCCCGGGTAGACGAGGTTCGTCCAGCCGAGCTGCTTTACGTTCCTCAGGCGCTGCACGATGCGCGTATCGAGCAGCTTCTCGATGTATGGCGCGATCTCAATATAGCCGTGGATAGGGTCTCTAATCGGGCTCATATAGACGCTCTTATCATTGGTTTTTAATAACTTTAAGTGGTCGGCGCGGACGATAAACTTGCGCGTTTCTGCATTAGATAAACGCCCGGTAACATTTAAATAGCTAATGGGGCGCCTGCACGACAAACGCCTAAAAAAGAATCATACGCCGAAGGCCATGACCAGGTTGAAGCCGAATAGCAATACTGAGAATATGGCTCCGACCATGCCCATGGCCATGCCCAGCCTCTCGGATTTCTGGTAGACGTACAGGCAGGCGCCGCACAGCAGCGTGCATACTACCGCCTTGACGGCGATGAGCGCACCCCATCCCGCCGCGCTGAACGACGCGAGGGCGATGGGGTTGATCTCATTATACAGAATGCCATGCGAGCCGACGTATGTGATCGCCACGTCTCCTATCCCCCAGACGATCACAAAGAAAGCTAGCAGGCTAAGCAACACTTTCCCGTATCTTATATTTCGTCCCCCTGATAGCTTGCCGGCACAGGCGGGTGTGGATTGATCCCGGCCAGACATGCTATTATTTAATAATATTAATTTTTTAAGCTATAAGCCTTTCTTTAATAATTCTGGCATTGTCGGTAAAAAACCATACATCTCTCATTTTTACGTTAAAGGGTCCATGGGGTGGAGAAAGCCCGCGAGCTTTAACTTTGGGAGCTATCACTAAATGCCTTCTAAATCCTTATTATTGAATGACGCCTAGATAGGTCATGCTATGTTATCCATCTTATCGGGCGGCACCGGCACCCCTAAACTGCTGAGGGGCTTCAAGGACAGCGAGGACATCTCGGTCATCGTGAACACGGCGGAGGACGTCTGGGTCAGCGGCAATAAGGTTACGCCCGACGTCGACTCGGTCATGTATACTATTGCGGGCATCATCGACGATAAGAAGTGGTGGGGAATTAATGGCGACACGTTCAATACTTTTAAAGCGCTCGAAGAAATGGGCTTCTTCGAGGAGATCATGCTGGGCGACAGGGACCGGGCCACGTGCATCTACCGCACGGGCATGCTCAACAACGGCGATACGCTGACCGAAGCGACGAGGGACCTGTGCAACGTCTTTCGGATCAGGACGAACGTACTACCGATGAGCGAATACGACATCACGTCGGTCATCAGCACACCCCTGGGCGATATGCACTTCCAGGACTTCTGGGTGGGCATGCACGGCGAGCC
>Ga0335071_10001688_pt1 | contig 23819 bp, 18 predicted proteins | sample Lox_Sample_15_FD_206724 | JGI IMG/M metagenome (GOLD analysis project Ga0335071, IMG submission 206724) | Soil microbial communities from Loxahatchee National Wildlife Refuge, Florida, United States - Lox_Sample_1.5 | ecosystem: Environmental > Terrestrial > Soil > Wetlands | place: USA... | reverse complement strand
TGTCGCCATGCTTCATTATAGGCCGATGTTGTGTGGCAGGCATGAATTGGCCGGCTAAGGGCCCAGATGTGGTTATCAATTGGAAACAAGGGGGAACAAGGGGGAACAAGCAGGCCTAAAAGAGAACTTCACACTTGGCGCGAGCGCATTGGCCCGGACGGGCGATGTTTCCCGTCTTCGCGATGGCTTTGGGGCATGAGAAAACAAATTACTTAGAAGGATTCTATGTTGCAAGTTAGGCATGAGATTAGTGGACAAGTAGTTTCGACCGTGCGATGTGCGGTGAGATCAATTCATAGGTTTCTAAGAATAGAAGAGCAATCTGAAAGACAGAAGAAGACTTTGCTGGGTTCAACAAAATCCAATATTTATGCGGCTTATGCCTTCAAAGGCTAGCGGTTTTCTTCCTGGTACGTCGGTGTCGGCGGGATGCTCGCAATGTGCCCGCCATCACAGTCCAGCATCGGAGCCGGAGGAGTAGAGTCCCCTGCGGAGTTAGAGGACCAGATGGGAGGAACTTATGCTGAAAAGCCTCTTACTTACAGCCCTGGCTGCGGCTTTCGCCGCGAGCGCCGGGTATGCAGCAGACCAATCCACTGCAAAGGTAATCATTCCGGTCAACAAGACCTCGCCGACTAGCGGCAAGCAGATGTATGCCAGCTATTGCGCGCCGTGCCATGGCGTGGACGGTAGGGGCCACGGACCGGCCGCGGTAGCCCTGTTATCGGCTCCGACGGATCTGACGGTACTGAGCAAGAACCACCACGGGACGTTTCCGGACACACACATTGTTGCTGTGCTGCAGTTCGGTTCGTCTGTTCCGGCGCACGGTTCGGCACAGATGCCTGTCTGGGGACCAATCCTGAGCAAGATGGCCAAGCTGAATCCAGAGGAAAGGCAGCTTAGAATCAGTAACTTAAGCCGCTACATACAAACCATGCAGGTGCAGTAAACGGCTGTGACACGGGTCCTTGGGAGGCTATGATGCTCCCAGGACCATGACCAGACCGCGCGATCATTCTGCAAAAAACAAGAAGGCGCCCAAGGCTCAACCGCCCGAGGCGCCTTCCTTACGTCCAGGCAAGAACAAGAAAGAAAAGGAGATGCCTCTGCCTGTCGCTTCTGGGCAGGCTCCGGTTGGTGCTCGAATCAGCCGGCGCGCGGCGGACCGCCTGAGGAGCGGGCATGTCTGGGTCTACGCCTCGGACGTGGAGGCGGTGGAGACGGGCGAGGGTCAGGCGCCCGCGTTGCTGCCGGTGGCGGACAGCCGGGGCCTGCTTCTTGGAACGGCGCTCTACAACCCTTCGTCGCAGATCGCGCTGCGGATGGTGAGCCGGGAGGCGATCGGCGAGGCGGAGTGGCTCAAGCTGGTGGGCGAGAGACTCAAAGCTTCCATCGATCGGCGGCTGCCCCAGCTGAAATCGCCGGAGATGGGATCGGACTCGTGTCGTCTTTGCTTCAGCGAAGCTGACGAACTTCCCGGATTGGTCGTAGATAAATATGCGGACCTGCTGGTCGTCCAACTGCTGGCCAAGGGGCTCGATTCGCCAGCGGTGCGAAAAGCGGTCGTAGGAGCGCTGCAACAGGACAAAAATCTGCAGCCCGCCGCGATCTGGGAGCGGCCCGATCCGCGCATTCGCGAACTGGAGGGCCTGGCTGGGCCGTCTCTGGAACCGTTGTTTGCCGCCGATCCCGAGCACCCGAAGACGGCCACGCAGTTTCGCCTCAACGGACTGAAGTTCCACTACGACGTGAACGCTGGGCAGAAGACCGGCGCGTTTCTCGATCAGCAGGCCAACTACAAGGCGGCCCAGGATTGGGCCGAGCGTCTGGGTGGGACCGGCCGGGCCCTCGATGTCTGCACCTACCAGGGAGGGTTTGCGCTGCACCTGGCGCGGGCGTGCAAGACAGTGACGGGGATCGATGCGTCGCATGCTTCCCTTGAGGTTGCCGAAAAGAACCTTGCGGCGAATCGCGATGTGATCGGCGACAAGGAGATCGATTGGGTCGAGGGTGATGCATTCGACATTCTGCGCGATTGGTCCGATGCGGGAGAGATGTTCGACACGATCGTGCTCGATCCGCCCGCTTTCGCAAAGACGAAGCGTGCCGTCGAAGGCGCGCTGCGCGGTTACAAGGAGCTGAATCTGCGCGCGCTCAAGATGCTGCGCCCAGGCGGACTGCTGGTGACGTGCTCCTGCAGCCACCATGTGAGTTGGACGGACCTGGAGGGCGCGGTGGCAGCCGCTGCGGCCGATGCGCGTCGCCGTGTACGGCTCCTCGATCGGAGAGGCGCAGCGCCGGATCATCAGGTCATCCTGAATCTGCCCGAGACCGAATATCTGAAGTGCCTGGTGCTGCAGGCGGACTGAAACAATCAGTGGCCAGTAGCTTGCCCGCGAATGGAGCGGTCAAGCGTCCGAGCGACGGCTGGGAAAGAGGCGGGCAGCCCAACCGCGGGTGGAACGCTCCGGATGCGCCGGCGGCACTGGAATCTGGGCATCGGCTGCGTTCGTGGAACGAAGCTGTTCCAGAGCCTCTTTCACCTGCGCGCGCAGAGACTCCACCTCAAAGATGCACGAGCGTAGATAAGCGGAGACAGTCAGTCCGGCATCGGCAGCGCGCCTGCGCAGTTGCGCGCATTCGGTCCGGCTCATGCGAAGGGTGATGCTCGCCGCCTTGCGGTTTACCGCCAGGGAGGGAGAGATGTCGCTGTCAACCCACTCGGTAATCTGCACGGATTGGGGCGGCTTGGGTGCAGAGAGATCAACCTCGTCTGCCTGCGCAGGCGAAGGTTCGGGCCTTCGATACCGTGTGTGAGCGCGCAAGGCCTGCTCGTAGCTGATGGTAGAGACATCTTCGTCGGGAATGTCGTCCAGCAGGTCCTCAGAACCGCGCCGGGGCGCCGTGAGGCTTGCCAGCAGGCTGGCAAAACTCGACGCCGCGGAAGATGGAAGCGGCTTTGTGGGTTCCGAGGGCATTCAAGGAAGCACAGGCAGAGTGGAAGGAAAGATGGCGTGATTCGAGTCACTGGGCGCATCCGTAAGCCCGGGAAGATGCGGAAAGACCCACGCTATCCCGAAATGGGAAGTGAAAGCGTGAAAATGAGACGCGTGCGGGCCCTCGCTGCAGTGGGAGGCGCCTACTGATGCCCTGGTGCCGGTTTGGCAGATGACGGTGTCCCGGTCTCAGTCCAAAGGAAGCTGAGCTGATCGGCGTCGTCCTGAACCTGCTGCTCGACGCTGACTCCGGAAGAATGCCCACCGGCGACACTGTAGTGGAGCAGAATCGGCCGCTCGCTCTTCGAAGCGGCCTGCACCAGCGCTGTCATCTTGCGGGCGTGCAGAGGATCGACACGGGTGTCGCTGTCCCCAGTGAAGAACATGATTGCGGGGTAGTAGGTATCGGCCCTCACGTTTTGATAGGGCGAGTACTTCAGCAGGTATCGGAACTGGGTCTCATCGTCGGCCGAGCCGTATTCCGTGGTCCAGTGCGGGCCCTGCTCGAATTTCTGATAGCGGAGCATGTCGAGCAGCGGGTAGCCGCACCACACCGCCGAAAAGAGCTCGGGACGCTGCGTGATGGATGCGCCCATTAGCAACCCTCCGTTCGATCGGCCGGAGATCGCGAAATGCTGCGGCGAGGTGTACTTCTGTGCGATCAGATACTCAGCCGCCGCGAACCAGTCGTCGAACACATTCTGCTTCTTTTCGAACATGCCGGCTTCGTGCCACTGCTCGCCGTACTCGCCGCCGCCGCGGAGATTGGGGAAGGCGAACCAACCGCCCTGCTGAAGCCACCAGGCCCATGCCGGCTTCCAGGTCGGCGTCATGCTCAGGTTGAAGCCGCCGTAACCGGTCATCAGCAGGCGTTCTGTACCGTCCTGCTTCAAGCCTTTTTTGCCGGCGATGAACATCGGGATCTGCGTGCCGTCCTTCGATTTGTAGAAGACCTGCTTGAGTTCGTAGTCGGCGGTATGGAACGGCACCTTGGGTTGTGCGAAAATCTCGCGCTTGCCGGTGACCGTGTCGAGCCGATAGAGCGTCGGCGGCTGAATAAAGGACTCGAAGCTAAAGAAGCCGTAACGGTCCGAAGGACGGCCGAAGACGGTGGAGGCCGAGCCAATGCCGTCGTATTCCATCGTTCCGGCGGGCTTGCCGTCGAGTGTGTAGACCTCAGTCTCCGACTTCACGTCCTTCAGGCGCGTCACGTAGACCTTGTCCCCGACAATCGAGAAGTCTTGAATGACGTCTTGCGTCTCCGGCGCAATCATCTTCCACGCAGACGGATCGACTCCCGGATCGGCGCGCAGCACGCGGCCCTTGGGCGACTGGTAGTCCGTCTTCACAAACCAGGCGCCTTTGGCATAGGCAGCGGAGAAGCGCGATTCGATGCCCCAGACCAGCACGGTGAAGGGCGACGACGGCTGGGTGAGATCGCGGAAAACGATATCGACGCGTTTAGCCGGCACACCGCGCTCGATAGTCACCACAAGATAGCGGCCATCGTAGGTCACCTGCGACTGGATGAGATCGATGGGCCCGAGTGGTTCATCGTAGAATTCGTGGCCAAAGATCAGCCGGTCATGGGAGTTGAGCGTGCCGAGCGTGTGCAAATAAATCAATGAGCCCTGCTTGTTGGTCCGCGAGTAGTAGAGGCCTTTTCCGTCGGGAGCGAAGTCGACCGACCAATAGATTCCAGCGGGGAGTTCATCTTCGAGCGTCTTTTTCGTTCTGAGGTCGTAGACGCGAATCGTCGTCTCGTCGGCACCTCCCCGGCGTACGTGGTAGGCGAGCAGTGAGCCGTCGCGCGAGACGTCGGCCAGGTCAATGGACGTGTTGGCATCGCGGCTCAGGACTGCGGGATCGAGAAGGCGTTCGTCCTTGCCGGTCCAGCCGTGGCGCACGTAGATCGAAGCCTGGCCCTCGTCGGAGAGGCGCTTCATGAAGTAGTAGCTGTCGCCCCGTTGAATCGGCATGGTCCACTCGGAGACAGCTTCGAGAGCAGTGAGATCGTCGACCGCGTCGGGCCGGATCCGCAGCGATTTGAGGTAGCGGGACGTGTAGGCGTTTTCGGCGTCGATGAAGGCGCGGGTCTCAGGGCTTCTGGCGTTCTCGAGCCAGCGATAGCTGTCGGCGATTTTAATGCCGAAGTAGTTGTCGGTGACCGGAGTGGCGTCCGCGTCTGGCGGGGGGCCGAGGGGCAGTCCGTCGCCGGTGCGGACGGACTGGGCGAGAGAGGGGACAGCAAGCGCGCAGAGAAGCAGAGAGGAGAAGAGGGTCCGCGGCATGGAAACAGGATACGCGCCGTGAACACGGCAGTGAGGACCTCCGAGATTACCGCTGAAGGACATCGGACACGGGTTGGGCCTCAATCATTCCTGAGCCTCGATAGAATCACTGCAGTGGCCAACACGCCGACAACTGTGCCTGAACGTCCGTCCGAACCCCAATCGCGCTGGGTGCGGATCGCGGGCATGCTGCGGCCGTCGCACAAGCACTCGGTGTTCGGCGCGACCGTAATTCTGATGGCATCGACTCTCCTGTCGAGTGTCTTCGGGCTGGTGCGCAACCTCTACATCGCCTGGGTCTTCGGGCGCGGCATGGAGGCCGATGCATTCCTGGCGGCCTTCACGCTGCCGGACATGATTGCTTATTTCCTGGTGGGTGGCGCCGCCTCGGTCACGTTTGTCACCATCCTCACGCGCTATCGCGATGCCGGACGTGAAGAAGAGGGCCAACGCGCACTGTCGGTGATCCTCACCTCGATGTTCCTGGTGCTGGGCGCGGCCGTTGTGGTCGCGGAGTTTCTCGCACCCTGGTATGTCCATTGGTGGTTCAACGGATTCGATCCGGCCAAGGCGGCGCTGTGCACAAAGCTGACGCGCATTCTGCTGCCGGCACAGCTGTTCTTTCTGGCCGGTGGAGTGTTTGGCGCGGTGCTGCTGGTGCGCAAGCAGTTCAACGTGCAGGCCGTGACGCCGCTGATCTACAACCTGGGCACGATTGTCGGCGGCATTCTGTTGGTAAAGACACTTGGCATCTCGTCCCTCGCGATCGGCACGGTGGCGGGTGCGTTGGCCGGGCCGTTTCTTCTCAATGCGGTCTTCGCGCGCCGGGCCGGCGTCCACTACCGGCCCATGCTCGACTGGCACAACGAGGGCCTGCACGAATGGGTGCGGTTGTCGCTGCCCTTGATGATCGGGGTTTCGCTGGTGACGGCCGATAACTGGATCATCGCGCACTTTGCTTCGGGAACTAGCGGCGCGATCGCTCTCATGACCTACGCCAAGCGGCTTTTCATCGCGCCAATGTCGGTGCTGGCGCAGGCTGCGGGCGTGGCCTCGATGCCGTTCTTTGCGAGCCTGTGGGCGAAAGAGAATCACTTCGAGTTCGCCAACGCGGTCGCCGACTCGGTGTCGCGGGTGGCGTGCATGGGACTGCTGGCTGCGTCGGCAATGATCGTGCTGGGCGAGCCGCTGATCGATGTGGCCTTTGTCGGCGGACGGTTCTCGCAGGCCGATGCGCATCAGTGTGCGGTGTACTTTGCCGTTTTCGCCGTGTCGCTCTTTCTGTGGTCGGCGCAGGCGATCTACTCGCGGGCCTTTTATGCGGCAGGGAATACATTTCTGCCGATGGCCGCAGGGACCGTCGTCACTGTGATCTCTTTACCGTTGTATGCGAGCTTGAATCACGCGTACGGCGCGATGGGGCTGGCGATTGCGTCGGATCTGGGAATCGGGCTGCAGACGCTGACCATCGCTTATCTGCTGCACAAGCGGCGCATGGTATCCCTTGCGGGACTGGATTATGGCGAGCTCGGCCGTTGCCTGCTGGCGTCGGTCGTTGGTGGGGCAGTAGTGTGGGCGATTTTTGGTTGGTTGTGGACCTGGGTGGCGTCGCGGATTGGGCTCGGCACACACGCGCACAGCCGGTGGGTGGCTTTGGCCATCCTGCTGCTGGGGAGCACGATCTGGTTGCTTATGGCCGACGCTGTCCTGCGCAAAACCGGATCGGCCCTGCCGAGGGTCTTGCGCAAGCGCCTCAAACTCGCGTGAGCCCGTGGCGCCTGCCGTCAACTCCACCTAAAACATCTTGTGATCCTGCAGATCCTTGTACTGCTCGAGCACCTTCAGGTTCTTGAACTCGTCTTCCACCGCCGCACCATCCAAGTGCTTCAGCGTCGTGGGTGCGTCGGCGACGGCGTAGGCGGTGAGACCAACGACGGCGGCTCCCAGGTTCAGGTCGCGCTCGTCGACCTTGTCGAAGGTGTCGCTCGGCTTATGATGCAACGTCATGTATTTCTCGAACGGTGTCCAGAGGACATAGGATGGGACGCCCTTCACCAGGAATGGCGCCTCGTCAGTCTGGAAGGTATGCTCAGCCTCGTCGGTGACTCCGCCGGCGTCGAGAGAGCTCAGCAGCGGCTTCAGCGGCGCGAGGGCATCGGATTCATCCTTCCGGCCAAAAACGTACCAGCCTTTGGGCGCTTCGGCCCCGGAATCGGAAACAAAATCGCCGACGCACTTGTCCAGTTCGGCGTCGTGGTCGCGCGCGTAGTGAACGGATCCGATCAGGCCTTGTTCTTCGCCGCCAAAGAGGATGAAACGCATGGTGCGGCGGGGCGTAAGGCCGGCGCCTTTGACAGCCGCAGCCACAGCCAGGACCGTTGATGCGCCTGTTCCGTTGTCTTGCGCCCCGGTGCCTGTGTTCCAGGAGTCGAGATGACCGCCGACAATGACGTATTCCCCATTCGAGCCGCTACCCGGAATTTCGGCGACGACGTTGTCGACCTTCACGTGCTCACGTGTCTTGTTCTTAAAGCTGAACTCGACTTCGACGGGACCATCGTTGAGCAATCTTCTCAGCAGCAGCGTGTCTTCCCGTCCGAGGTTGCCGCAGGGAATGTTGGCAAGATTCCCGGTGAATCCGTCGTTGCCGATGAGGCTGGGGGCGTTGTTGGTGGTGCCGAGGCCGAAGATGAGTCCTCGTGCGCCCTCTTCACCGATCAGGCGCAGGGCGTCGAAGAGCTGTCCAAAGAGCAGCGGTTTCTCCTCTCCATCGTCGCCTTGCAGGGATTCCCCGTCAATCAAGACCACCGCATCTTTGATCTGAGCCGCGTTGGCTTTCACCGCCTCCGGGGTCAGACCTTTCTGGTAGAAGATGTTCCCGCGTACGCCGCCTTCCGGCGTGGACGGGCTCCAGCCTTCGCTCTCGAGATGAAGGCGCTGCTCATGTGGCTTGATCATGCGCGCCGTGGCGAGTGTTTCGGGCTCCCAGGTGGCGGGCATCTCCCAGGATTCAGTGTGCACGTTGCTGAGGCCCAGCCGCTTGAACTCGGATTCGGCCCACGTGGCTGCTTTCCCGTAATTCTCCGAGCCAGTCAGGCGCGGTCCGATGTCGTCGGCGAGATGTCGGTCGTAGTCGTAGGCTTTGCCGGCAACCAGCAGTTGGCCCCCCAGGCGAACCAGGTCCGCCTGCTTCTCGGCAGGAAGAGCGTCCTTCGTGTTGGCAGCGGGCTGGGCAGAAGCAGGCAGCAGCGAGAGCAGGAGCACACCGGGCAGGAGAAGTTTCATTCCGACATGCTATCGGATGCGATGCAGCCCAGGAAGAATCTCAGGACAAAACCGGCCCAAAAACAGTAGAGGGCAGATGCGTGGGGTTGCCACGGCGCTCTGCCCTATCCCATTCGGCGAGGCTAAAGGTCAAGCCTAGACAGCGACCGGCTTGGCGACTTCAGCCGACTTGCTGTCGCCCTTCTTGATGTCGATGCCGCCCTTGAAGAAGGCGCCGTCCTCAATGCTGATGCGGGCAGCGGAGACGTCGCCGGTCAACGAGCCTTCCGCCCGGATGTCGACGCGATCGGTGGCCGAGACGTTGCCCTTGACCTTGCCCAGCACCACGATCTCGCGGGCATTGACGGCGGCATTCACCTGGCCGTTCTTGCCGATGGTCAGGCGATTGCCGGGCAGGTTGATGGTGCCTTCGATCTTGCCGTCGATATAGAGAGACTCGGAGCCCGTAATTTCACCTTTGATGAAAAGGCCTTTGCCGATGGTGGCCTGTTCGCCCGTCGAGGCGGCTGCAGGACGTGCCGGCTCCGCGACTGGAGCGGCCGGTGTCTGACGAATGGGCTCCGGTGTAGGAGCAGGAGAAGATGGTCCTGACTGGGTGGGTTTCCACATAGCGCTCAAGATGATTCCTTTTCTGTCCGGATGGGACGGGTTACCAAGGCCGGTCTACATTGCGCGACCCAAAAACTCTAATTGTGCCGTACCGTATGAACATTGCCCGTACGCCGGCGATTCGGAGCGACTTTCTGCTCGGCGGCCTAAGCTGGCTGTCTGCGGCTATTGTATGCGGTATTTGCACCAATGGAAGCAGGACGCGAATCTTTGGTACTCGCCGAGAGGCCATTGTATCAAGCAGCTCCTAGTGGAAGAAGCCGGGAATCAGAGGTGGCAAGGGTAGGTTCCTCGTCGAGCCACCAACGATCAAGACAAGGTCCTATACGACGCGGCTGTCGCTCGGATGCCCTCCGCATACGGCGTCCCAGCAAAGCCAAATGCTCGTGCGTACTTCGACGAGTCGAACAGATACGGCGAGTCATTCTGGTAGAGCATCTCGTATACCTCGCCCACGATGGGGTTGAACCAGCCAACCAGCTTGACCATGGGACGCGACAGGATGCGGTACTTCGCCGGCTGGCTCATAGCTTCGGCCGTCGCGGTGATAAACTCGCGGCCGGTGAGCGGCTGCGGCGCGGTGGGCAGATGCCACACCTGGTTCCACGCAGATTCGGACTCGGCCAGTGCGACCAGGGACTGGGCTGCGTCCGGCACATACGTATAGGAGTGGGGCAGCGCATCGCTCACGAGACACATCGGCGTCTTGCCCTGGTTCATGGGGTCGAAAACCATGGCGTTGGGAATGCCGTTTTTTGCGCCGGGCCCATAGAAATCCGCCGACCGCGCGATCATCGCCGTGAGGCTTCCGGACTTCCACTCACGCTCGACGGTGCCGGCGATCAGGGCACGGGTCTCGCCTTTCTTGCTCGAAGGATTGTAGGGGGTCTGCTCAGTCATCGGACCGCGTACCCGCCCGTACATGTAGACGTTGTCGAAAAAGATGAGACGGGCGCGGGCTTGCTTGCAGGCTTCGATGGCGTTGTCGATGATGCGCGGCCATGCCTCGGCCCAGAGCTTGTGATCATATTTCAAGCCGGCGAGCAGGTAGACAACACTCGACCCGGCGACGGCGTCGATCGTCTCCTGTTGATGCGTAAGGTCTGCTTTCCGGGTTTCGGCGCCGGAGATTGAGGCGGGATGGCGGCCGACGAGCCGCAGCGGGAGACTGCGCGCGGCCAGAGCGGGGACAAGGGCATTGGCGATGTTGCCGCCTGCTCCCAGAATCGTATGGATCGGGCCAGTCTGCATGGGACTCCTTTCCGGCGGCGTGGGGTGCAAAGAATCGGGGGAAGTGCGGCTCGCAAAGAGTGTAGCGCGGGAAGTCTGAAAAGGAAGTGCTTCCTGTGACGAGCCTCATACGCGTGTGCAGGAGAATTCCAATTCAATCCCCACAATCTCGCTGCAGAATCTCCGCAAGTTGTCGGGATTGGGGCCGCACATCGACATTCCAGATCGCATGAGGCGTAGGATGGCTGCATGTATCTGGCGCGTGGTTTGGCCTATGCGTCTCTCTGCGCGATCTTTACGCTGGCGTCGATCGCGACAGCGGAAAGACCGCCTGGGCGCAGCGATACGGACCTGATCGACTCCGATCATGACGGGTTGAGCGATGCGCTTGAGCAGGCTCTGCTTGTGCGCTTCGTGCCCCTGTTTCAAACTGCGTCGCAGGACTGCGCGGGCCGACCCGCACGATTCGCTCCCGGAAGGACCAGCCCCACATCGGAATCCGAAGACGGCACGATCTACGGCGAGGCAACGCCGCGCGCGCCTTCCGATAGTTCCGTGCTGGTCGTTGAGCTGCGCTACTTTCACCTGTGGCGGAGTGACTGCGGACGCATGGGCCATCGGCTCGACGCGGAACACGTGTCGGCGCTGGTCCGGGGAAATGGCAACAGAGAGAGTGTCGAAGACTGGAAAGCGGTCTATTGGTATGCCGCGGCACACGAAGATACAGCGTGCGACGCCAGCCAGATTACGCGCGCCAGGACGCTGGGTGCTGAGCAGAGCGGGCCTCCGGTTTGGATCTCGCGGGGCAAGCACGCTTCCTTTCTGAACCGCGATCTCTGTGCGCGCGGCTGCGGCGGCGACGATTGCAGACACATGCAGGTCCTGGCCGTGCCGCGGATCGTGAACCTGGGCGAGGCCGCAAGTCCCATGAATGGATCTCTCTGGTCCGCATCTGCGGAGTGGCCGCTTGCCGCGAAACTGGAGCGATCGGATTTTTCACCGGATTCCGTGGCGCGGCTGGAACGCCTTCCCGAGTCGGATATCGCGTGGGAGTATCCGTCCAAACGGCCTGCGCAGGCCGCGATTGCTGCCGGCAACTCCACGGCGGATGCTCTCGCCATGAGCAATCGCAAGACCGACACGGCGATCTCACTTGCCGAAGATAGGACCGGCATTGCCCTTGTGGCGACTCACGCCAAAGTGAAGAGGTCCCTGCGAACGTCAGCGCGGAACGTGTGGAATTTCCTGAATGGCGGAAACGCGAAGAAAGAACCTGTCGGTACACCCGGCCAAGCGGGCAAACCCTGAGATAGGTTCCGTGCAGCTGAACGATTGTTTGTTCGCTTTGCGAAGCCGCAGTGTCCTACTCTGGAGCTATGACCGCAAAGTGGAGCAAGCTCGACAAGGCCTGTTTTCTGAATGTGGATCTCGACATTCGTTCCTCATCGGACTTGGAGCCACTTGTGTCGGCGTTCGGCGACAAAGTTATCGAAATGTGGGTCGGACGAGTCAGGCGGACCTACGAGGCACACCTCGAGCTCGGAGGATCGCACCTGAAACAGAGTCCCACCTCGATCATTCTTGGATTTTGCAAACTCATCAAGGCCCTGCCCCGCTCAAAGCGCAAGCTCTGGGACTTGGCCAAGACACGGAGTTTTGATGTCGGCATCGCGGCACCGTCGAGGAATCGGCATTTCTGGGAAGTAATCTCGTCGGAAGCGGTCTCGGCTGCGGCCGAAGTTGGGGCTCAGATCGCGATCACGGTCTATGGGCCGATGAGGCCGGTCAAGAGCAAGATGAAGCGCGGTGCAGAGCTATGACCGATCGCGAACTCGTCGCACGGATCGCTCGCTCGGCGGGCGGCAAGGCCGGATACAAACAACTGGTCCGCGAACTCGGGCTGGGTGGCGGACGCGAGCGGCGTCTGCTCCTCGAACAGCTGGCACGGCTCACCGTGCGGGGACAGCTGGTCAAGATCGACCGCGAACACTGGGCCACTCCGCGGGCGGCGAGCTTTGCCGGCGGGCGCGAGAACCTTGTCGCCGGGCGGCTCGATCTGCATCGCGATGGCTACGGCTTTGTGCGGCCGAATGCTCGGCAGGCGGCTCGAGTGCTGGACGATGTGTTCATCCCCCCCAGCGAGATCAACGGTGCGATGCAGGGCGATCAGGTGCTGGTGGAACTGGAACCGCCGCGCGCCGATGGGCGCCTTTCCGGCCGCATCGCGCGGATCTTGGAACGGCGCAACCCTACGGTCGTCGGGACGTTCCACTACAGTCGCGGCGAAGGCCATCCCCAGAATGTCGTCATTCCCTTTGACGAGCGGATGTCGCAGCCCATCGTGATCCCCGAAGGCGCGGAGATTGTTCAAGAGACTGCCGACGCCACGCCGCACCGCGTTCTTGGCGCTGAGGCTGCGGTCCATGCGGACCATGGCGACATGGAAGGCCTGGTGGTCGATGTCGAGATCACCAGCTGGCCCACCCCGTTCAAGCCGCCCATGGGCCGCGTGATCGAGGTGCTGGGTGACCCGGACGATTTCGGCGTCGACGTCGAGATGATGATCCGGAAGCACCAGCTTCCGCGCGTGTTTCCCGAGGGCGTATTAGCCGAAGCGCGCGCAGTGGCCCATCTCGATCAAGAAGAAGTCGCCCGGCGTCGCGACTTTCGCGCACTGCCCATCGTGACCATCGACGGCGAGACAGCGAAGGATTTTGACGACGCGGTTTTGGTCCGCGCAAGAGCCGATGGCGGCTATGAGTTGCAGGTACACATTGCCGATGTGGCCGAGTACGTGCGCGAAGGGACCGATCTCGATCTGGAAGCGCGGCTGCGCGGGACCAGCGTCTACTTCCCCGATCGCGCGATCCCCATGCTACCCCAGGAGCTGTCGACGGATATTTGCAGCCTGCGGCCCGGCGAAGACCGGCTCGTCCTCAGCTGCATCATGCAGCTGGATGCCGAAGGCCGCATCGAGAGCTGGGAGATCGGCGAGGGCGTGATCCGCTCGGCGGCGCGAATGACCTACACCAAGGTCCACGCCATTCTCGAAGGCGATCCAGAGATCCGCGCCGAATACGCCGACCACGTCGAAGACTTCGAGCAAATGAAGCGCCTGGCCGAGTTGATGAACAAGCGGCGCGAGGAGCGCGGCAGCATCGACTTTGACCTGCCCGAGCCGGTCATTGAATTCGACGACCAGGGCCAGATGCGCGGCGTTACTCGCGCCGAACGCACCTGGGCCAACCGGCTCATCGAGGAGTACATGCTGGCGGCCAATGAGTGTGTGGCCACCTGGCTTGAAGACCTGGGCGTGCCGTCGTTGTATCGGATTCACGAGAAGCCGGAGGCGCGCCGCGTGGTCCAGTTCGAGGAGTTGGCCGCAAGCTTCGGGTACTCTCTCGGTCTTGGTGCGCTGCCGGTCAAACGCATCCAAACGCGCGGCGACCGGCGCGAGGCGCAGAGGAGCGGGCGGCAGGCACGCACGCATGAAGTAGCCGAAGACATTGCCGTAACGCCGAAGATGTATCAGAAACTGGCGGCGCGGATCGAAGGCAAGCCGGAGGAGCGGATTCTTAGCTACCTGATGCTTCGGTCGCTCAAGCAGGCGCGCTACTCCGAGCAGAACGAAGGCCACTTTGCGCTGGCCGCGCCGACGTACACCCACTTCACGTCGCCGATCCGCCGGTATCCGGACCTGATCGTTCATCGCATCACCAAGGCTCTGCTCAAAGCGGGCGTTGCCGGGCGTGGGGTGATGAGCGAAGGCCGGCAGAGCTCGCCCTGGCGGCATCCGCATGAGGGCAGGTTCGGGTCTGTGCTTTCCCACCCTCGCGGCAAAGTCAAAGACGCCGCGAGGATGGGGCACCCGGCCTCTATAGCGGAGCCGCCGATTCCCGAGGCCGAGCTGGCGCAGATTGCCGAAGAGACGAGCCTGACCGAGCGCCGTGCGGCCGACGCTGAGCGCGAACTGGTGGAGTGGAAGAAGGTCCGCTTCATGCAGGACAAGGTGGGCGAGGAGTTCGCTGCGCTGGTGCTGAATCCCGCCAAGTACGGATTGTTTGTCGAATTGACCGACCTGTTCGTCGAAGGCCTGGTGCCGATCGACTCGTTGCGCGACGACCGCTACACCTGGCGCGAGAACACGCACGAGATTGTCGGGGAGCGTTGGGGACGCACGTTCCGCGCCGGGGATCGCGTGCAGGTTGTGCTGGACCGCATCCTGACCGACGAGCGCAAGCTCCAGTTCTCGATCGTGGAAGAAGGCTTGCCGTTGACGGGCAAACCGGCTCGACCGGCGCTGAAAGTAAAGAAGCCGCGCCTCAAGAAATCGGGCAAGGAAAAGCCACACGGGGCAGCCGCCTGCCGCAACAAGAAGCGCCGAGGCAAACGGCGCTGAAACTTATTCCAGCCCATACAGCCCCATCCCTTCGCGCACGAGCGAAAGGATGGGAGACGAACGGCTGCTAGTTGCCAGCCTGCTGGGCTGCGAACTTGCCGATGATCGGCAGCTGGAAGCGCTCACCCTTCAGCGCTTTGAGGAGCAGAATGATCCACACCACCAGCAACCCGAGCGCGACAAAGGGGACCAGGATCCAGCCGATCACCGGGATCAGCGAGAGAACGATGTGAATCGCGAAGGCCGCGATACAGAAGAAGATCGACTGCCAGGAGTGGAAACGTACGTAGGAGTTCCTGTTGTAGGGCTCAACGATCAGAAAGATGATCGCCGGGATGATCGTGACGTAGGCGAGTGCGCCGGCAGCGTTGTCGGACAGTCCGCTCTGCGCAGGCGGTGGAGGTGGCGCCTGGGGCTGGGGTGGAACCGGTGTGAATTGTGGGTCGGACACGGTGTCTCCTTTATTTGCTGGAGGGTCGGATTGGGGATGGACAGAGTGCGCTGATTGTACCGAATTCCTGAAAATCTGCCTTCAAAAATCCGCGCCAGAAAACGAAACGCGGGCTTCCGTAACGCCCTAATTGGCCTGCTTGGCTGCCAGATCGCCGATGATGGGCAGCTTGAAGCGCTCCCCATTAAAGGCCTTGATAAGCACCATGATCCACAGGATCAGCATGGCAAGAGCGACCAACGGATAAAGACCGAAGGCGATCAGGCCCATGAAAGGCATGAAGCGTCCGAAGATCCCGATGGCAACGTCGATCACGATCCAGGCAATGGCCATGAAGATGCATTGCCAGGAGTGAAAGCGGATATAAGAGCTCCGATTGTAGGGTTCAACGATCAGAAAGATGATCGCAGGAATGATCGTGATGTAGGCGAGGCCTCCGGCTGCGTTCTCCGAGAGACCTGATTGGGCGGTAGGCGTAGGGTTAGGCGTGCTCATGGGTTCTCCTTGCACCTCCACGCCGAGCGCCTTGGTCACGCCTGGGTTCAGGCGCGGCCGGACAGAAGAATGGGACACACCCCCAATCTCACCGCGACCGGCAAAGGCACACGGAGTACCGTGGAGAATTCGATTCGCCATCAGGAAAATCCGAAAACGGCGTGTTGTCAAGGAAATTCAGCCATGGATGGGCGGGTCGAAGGTCCGGGTTGTGGGAGTAACCCATGTCCTGTCGAATCAGTCGAAGAGGCCGGGCTGCCCTGGCTCGGGTCGAGCTTCTTCCAGCAGGGCCGGATCGTCGTTCCTGACATTGCCGACACGGTCGCCGACGGGCCATGCCTTCATCTTCTCGGCCGGGTAGGGGCGAAGGAGGTCGACCGGTAGCCGCGCCGGATCGCCGGGGTCAAGCCAGCGGTCGTAATCGCGCGGTTCGAGAATGACGGGCATCCGGTCGTGCAGCGGCTCCATTACCTCGTTTGGGTCCGTCGTGACAAGGGTGAACGATTCGACCGGCGGACCCTCCCGCGGCTTCCAGCGTTCCCAGAGACCGGCGAATGCGTAGGGCTCTCCCGAGCGCAGCGCAATCGCATAGGGCCGCTTCGTCTTCGGGTCGATCCGCTGCCACTCGTAGAACGCATCGGCCGGCACCAGGCAGCGGCGCGCCTTGAAGGCTTCGCGAAAGGCGGGCTTCGAGAGAAGCTCTTCGGCGCGCGCGTTGAAAGTTGAGTAGCCGAACTTGGCGTCCTTGGCCCAGGAAGGGATGAGTCCCCAGCGAGCCAGCAGGAACTCGCGCGCGGCAGTGTCGCGGCTCAACCGCACAATGGGCTGCGTACTCTGCGGTGCAGCGTTAAAGGTCGGCGCGAACCACGGCAGCTCGCCCAGGGGAACGCCGAACCAGTCGGCGAGGATCTTCTGCGTAGAGCGTCGGGCAAAGCGGCCGCACATAAGGAGAGGATAGACGGCTGCCATCGCAGTCCGAACGGCGGGTTGATGCTCCGCGCGTCAAATTCATACGCGAGATTTCGAGCGCAGGATCAATTAGCGCGTCTTTGTCGGCAGATGCAGCCGTAGAACGCGGGGGTGCGTGCGGCGAGCTTCAGACATTTGGAGGCAGAGATGAGACCAATGCTGAGTATGATGGGAAAGCTGTGTTCGCTTGCAGTGCTCTTGCTGAGTGTGGGCGCCAAGGCCCAGACCCAATCGACCGAAACCAAACCGCCGGAAGAAGTCCGTACGTTCTTCCTGACCAATGTGACAGATGCCAGAGACGCGCGCGACATCGAGAACGATCTGCGCAACGTTTTACCGCGTGCGGTGGTTTACTACGCAAACATGCAGGGAGCCATCACTGTGCGCGGGACCGCAGACGAGCTGGCACAGGCAGAGAAGACGATTGCGGACCTCGATCGCAAACGCAAGGTGTACAAAATCACCTACTCGATCGCCGAGACGGATGGTGGCAAGCCGGTCGGGACCCAACATGTGGAGATGATCCTGCCAACGGGCAGCAAGACCGTGATCAAGCAGGGGAACCGCGTGCCGATCGTGACCGGGTCCGCAGACAAAGACAACGGGGCGGCGAGTTCGCAAGTGCAGTACCTGGATGTGGGGCTGAATATCGAAGCCTCGCTCGAGGGCAGCGGAGACGCTCTCCGTCTGCGAACCGAAGTGGAGCAGTCGAACATCGGCGACGAGAAGTCGGGAATCGGCGCGCAGGACCCGGTCATCCGGCAGACCCAGTTGGAAGGCTGGTCGATGCTAACCCCGGGCAAGCCCACGCTGCTGGGGGCTCTCGACATCCCCGGCACCACGCGGCACGAAGAGATCTCGGTCGTTTCTGAGCTAGTCAAGTAGGCAGTCACGGGATCGGGAGGCTCCGGAGGGGCTGACGTCTCCTGTACCGGTTTGCGACCAGGCGCCACCGCGGGCATCCCATACAATAACGAGGGAGGCGTGATCGATGGCGCACATGGTTTTTTGCGTTCGCTACAAGAAAGAGATGGAAGGGCTGGATGAGCCTCCCTTCGACTCAGAGTTCGGCCAGAAGATCTTCAAGAATGTGTCGAAAGCGGCATGGGGCGAGTGGGTCGACCGGCAGAAGATGCTTCTGAATGAGTACCGCCTGCAGCCGTGGACGCCGCAGGCCCAGCAGTTCCTGGTCGAGCAGATGGATCAGTTCTTCTTCGGCGAAGGCTCCGCCCTGCCGCAGGAGTATGTACCGCCGTCGCATTGAGAGCTGCTTTTGCAAGGGCCTCTTCTTGGCTCGCGCAGAATCCTCCGCACACCATCGCGGGCAACAACAAAAGGGCTGAGCCTTGGCGCTCAGCCCTTCGTGTGTTCAGGCCAGACGAACTTAGAACGTGAACCGCGTTCCGAATTGGAATTGGCGTGGGCTGTTGACCGTTTGCGTTACCTGACCGAAGGAGGAGGTGTTGTTTCCGTTCGCCTGCATCTGATTCACCACCGTCGTCAGGTCGGGGACCGAGGGAACCCCGAGCTGTGCGCGGTTGGCAAGGTTGTAGCAGGAGATCTCAAAACGCAGATCCCGCTCCTTGCCAAAGGTGAAGTGTTTGTAGATCGACATATCGAAGTCATTCGCTCCCATGGTGCGGACGTGGTCGAGATAGGCAGGTGCGGTTCCGGCAACGAGAGGATTCGCGGCTGTTGTGTCGGTCGTGGAGCTCACCGCATCGGCGATCCCGGGGATTCTGAAGCAGCTGGTGTTAAACCATGTCGCAGCAGTGTGCGGAGCGCCATGCCTGGGGTCGCAAACCAAATCAGAGCGTTGGTTGAAGTAGGAGGGATTGGTTCCCGAAGTAGGCGAAGCGAGCGGAATGCCGGTGCTCAGGTAGGCGATCAGGTTCGCAGTCCATCCGCCGAGGATCGCGTCGCCTGCGCCGCTTAAGTTCACGACACGTCCGCGGCCCACTGGCAGGTCATACGAAACGTCGCCAGTGAACTGATACTTCACGTCCTGCGGGCTGATGGAGTGCTCGAGGCTGACGTTCTTCCAGTCCTGCGGCGAGCCGGCATGGGAGCCGACGAACCCGAGCGGAGGATTGCCGTCGTCGGTCATGAGCTTGGCCCAGGTAAAGCTGGCCAGAGCGGTGAAATGGCTGGTGAGGCGTTTCTGGACCTTTGTTTGCAGCGAGCTGTATTCGGAGTCGCCACCCGGATAGCCGTGGATTACCACACCATTGCCGGCGCCATAACCGCCGTTGCCGTATTGCGGGAACTGCTGCAGCGAAACCCACAACGGAACTGAGGCAGCGCCTGCGTTGGCGTTGGTTGCAGGCTGAATCGGCGCCCATGTATTGGCGACCATTGTGCACGACGGGTTTGAGGTGTCGACGCAAAGCGACGCGCCGTAGCTGGCAATCGTGCCCAGATCGAGCTGGTTCAAATCGGCAGAGCCCAGAGGAATGAAGAGGCCGCGGCTCCCGACGTATCCCACGCTCAGGACGACGGCGTGAGGCAGCTCATACTCGACGCCGAAGTTGAAGTTGTAGGTGAGCGGGGTACGCTGCGAGCGCAACATGGTGTTCAGCGATTGGCCGAGATTGTTTGCCAGTCCGGTCGGCGGCGTTGCGAATTGCTGAATCACTCCATTGGGGAAAGGGTTGCTGAGCGAGTAGGGGCCGGTCGAACTGGGATCGGCCGTTCCGGCTCCGCTGACACAGGCATCGCTAGCGTTGATCACCGTGTTCCCATCGGCGTTATAGCAGGTGGCGTTCCACTGGGTATCCGCGGAGAATCCGTCGCTATTGAGGCCGGTGCCGCCGACCATGTGCGGGCTGGGCCCAAAATAGAAGCCGCCCCCGCCGCGCACCACCAGATGAGGAACCGCCTGCCATGTCAGGCCAAGGCGCGGCGCCAGGTCCTTCCAGTTGGTATCGAAGGGAGTGCGTTTCCCGCTCCCGGCATAGATCTCCGCCCCGGTGTACGAGACCCCGCTCACGGTGTTGGCGACAGATGGATTGAAATACTCGAAGCGGTTGTGACGCTCGGTCTTGCCGCCGAAGATGTCCCATCGCAGGCCCGCATCAATGGTCAGCGACTTGGTCAGGTGATAGGTGTCCTGTACGAATGCCGCGTAGTACGGATTGCTTTCGGCTGCGAACAGATCCTTGGTGAAGTTGGGATAGTTGCCTGACTCTGTGCCCGGAATTGTGCCCTGGCCGACGAGGAATGAGGCGAAGTCGCTTCCGCCGGAAGCCGAGCCGACCGTCTGGTCGGTCGCCGAGATGTCGAACGTGTACGATCCGGAAGCTGCCGGAGGTTGACCGACATTCAGGAACCGCTTCATACACTCGAAACCGGCCGCGATCTCGTGCTTGCCCTTCAGCTTCGTGATCGCAGCGCTGACATCGTTGTTCTCACTGGCGTACCGAAACGTGTTGTAATCAGCCGTTCCGCCTACGCCGCTGCCATTGTCGTTGAAGATCACGAAGGGCAGGAGCTTGATTACTTCCTGCGCGGCGAGATCGGACGGGAATCCGAGCGTGGTGATGTCGAATCCGTTTTGCCGCGGATCGCCGCCCTGATTCTCATAGTGGCGCGTGAACGAATAGCGGAGCTGCAGGAACGTCGTTGCGTTCAGCGTCAGGTCGTCGCCCAGCAGAAAGTTGCGGCCGTTGGTGATGTTCTGCGCGTAGTTCAGGTCCCACATATTCCCGAACGAGTTGAAGGTCGATGTGAAGAGGCGATCGAACGAGAACCGTCCGAAGATACGCTGCTTCTCGCTTTGAGCCCAATCCATGCGGATGTCGAAGCGGTGGGCCGTGGTTGGATCGAGCCCGGGAGCGTAGTAGTTAGGCGTCAGGTCGTCGGAAGAAGCATCGCAGGACGCACCCTTGTTGCACTTGGGGAATTCGGAAAGAAACTTCAGCGCGATGGGATTTGGATTCGTGATGACGTTGTTGGCGAAGGCCTGGCGCGTACCGTCGGGATTGTCGGCCAACAGCGGGTTGTAGATGGTGAAGTTGTCGCCGGAAAAATCTCCCGTACGCTCAGCCGTTGTGGGCACTGTGAATGTGTTGGAACCGTCGAACTGCTGCTGCTGTGTGTCTTCGTAGTCGCCAAAGATAAACAGCTTGTTGTGCAGGATCGGCCCGCCAATCGCGCCGCCTTCCTGATAGCGATGGAACTGGGGCGGCGTGTTGGACTCAGCATCGATCGCCTGGCTCTGCTTGTTGAACCACTCATTCGCCGCCAGCACATTGGGTCGGAAAACACCGAACCCATCGCCGTGCCACTGGTTGGTGCCCGACTTTGTGACCAGGCTGATTACGCCTGCGCCGCCGCTCTGGTACGAAGCCGGAGTGTTCTGGGTTTCGACGCGCGTCTCCTGCACTCCATCCTCGGGAATGTCGAGAGCGGGAATGATGGCGGCGACGTTGTTCTCGGCAATGCCGATAGGGCTGCCGTCGACCATGTAATAGACCGAGCCGACGATGGCGCCGTTGATCGTGTACGACGAAACATCGACTCCGGGCCGGCCGCTGGAGATGTTTTCGATGGCGAACGAACTGGATGAATTGGGAGCGCCGTTGGCCGGGGTGACACCGGCGCTCAATTGCACCAGGTCGAACACATTGCGCGTCAGCAGCGGCACACGATCGATGGTCTCGGAGGAGATGAGCTGGCCCACCGTCGAGTTGCTGGTATCAACCAGCGACGCCGACTCGTTCACGGTAACTACTTCGTTGACCCCGCCGATCGTCAGCTTCAGATTTGCGGTTGTCACCTGGTCGAGTGTGACCATGATGTTCTTCGCGACCAGTGTCTCGAAGCCTTTTGCAGTTGCCGTGAGCTGGTATTTGCCCGGCGCCAACGAAACGAAGGAGTAGACACCGGCGTCCGTTGACACAGTCGAGAGTTTGACCCCAGTCGCCTGCTCAAGGGCGATGACGCTAGCTCCGGGAACGATGGCACCCGAAGGATCGGAAACGACTCCGCTGATGGAGCCTCTGCCTGCCTGAGCGAAAGCTGACGCAACTCCCGCGATGAGGAATGCCGCAACAAGGGAAGTACGCGCAAGAAAGGCGATTGGCGCTCTGAAGTTCATGTTGGTCACCGGCCAGAAGATTTATTCAAACGTTTGAATCTTAGTGAAAAGACTGTAAAATTGATCCCGCGCCGTGTCAAGGAGAAAAATCCGTTGCGGCTTTCTGCCTTCCGGCTCTAGTCTTTACCAGCGGTAGCCAGCGGCTGGGGCAGGGCATCCGCGCAGGATGTGCAGTCCGGCGGATGAGGAGGAAACAAGCGTGGGTCGACGAAAGACCGGTCACGTCACATTGCTCGATGTAGCCCGCGCCTGCGGCTATTCGGTCTCCACTGTGTCGATCGTGCTGAGCGAAGCGCCGCTCTCGCGTAACGTGGCAGCAGCGACACGCGAACGCATCCGCAAGATGGCGCGCCAACTCGGCTATCATCCCGACGCCCACGCGCGCTCGCTGCGTCGTCGTCGCAGCCAGACCATCGCCGTGCTGGCCTACGATCTGTCCGATCCTTTCTGCATCCCCATCGTGAGAGGAATTCAGGCGGGTCTCCAGCCGGTCAGCTATCTGCCCCTATTGATGGACGCGCAGACTCAGCGCCGTCTCTTCGACAACTACCTGAAGATGATTCTCGAGCGCCGCGCCGAAGGTGTGATCGTAATCGCAAGCTGGATCTTCGAAGAGACCAATCTGCTGGGCGACATCGAAAAGAATCAGGTCCCCATCGTGATTGTGGGCCGCGATTTGACCAACCGGCGCATTAGTTCCCTGTTGGTGGACAACGAAGCCGGCGGCGCACTCGCCATGCGGCATCTGACCGATCTCGGTCATCGGCGGATCGCGTTTATCCGAGGCCCGGAAGAGCTCTTCGACAGCGAGCCGCGCTGGATCGGCGTACGCCGGGCCGCCGAGGATGCGGGGATCCATATCGACCCCCGACTGGTGTTTCAGTTGCCGAACCTCAGAGACCCGGCCTCCGGCTTTGAAGGTGGATTGAGCTTTGCCAAGCAGATCCTAGAGTCCAGGCTGCCCTTTACCGCTGTCCTTGCTTTCGACGACTTGACCGCGCTGGGCGTTGTGCGTGGACTCACCGAAGCAGGCCTGCGGGTTCCGGAAGACTGCTCGGTTGTTGGATTTGACGACGTGCCTCCGGCGATTGTGGCCACGCCTGCAATCACCACGATTCGCCAGCCGCTGCGCGAGATGGGACTGCTCGCCGCCCAATGGAGCGTGCAGGCGATCGAAGCGCACCATCAGGGACATAAGAGCTCTGTGCACCTGCATCGCGCGATTCCGGAGTTGGTCGCACGGCGATCGACAACGGTTGCGCCATCGGCCCGGCAGTCTCAGTCGAAAACAAAACGAGCTTGACAACCTCGGCTGGTTCGGAGATATTGCGCTTATTCAAACGATTGAATAAATTCTTCGGACTTCTTCAGTCGAGATTGCAGAACGACCCCGCACAAACTTCAATGCCGGCCTGGTTCGGTCAGGAAATGCGAGTGATTATGAAAAAAGCAGCTTTGCCTTGTGTTCTGATCTTTGTTGCAGGCGCGCTTGCGCTCGAAGCCGCAACGGTAACACCCCTGCACGAGGACTGGCGATTGCAATCTGCCTGCAAGGTCCAGGCCGCGGGCGATGCGATCGCGAGCGAAGGTTTTTCCATCGATGGCTGGCTGAAAACCTCCGTTCCAAGCACAGTCCTGGCAGCCCAGGTCGCCGCCGGCGCCATTCCCGATCCCTTCTATGGCGACAATCTCCGCAAGGTTCCGGGCACCGACTACCCGATCGGACACAACTTCTCCAACCTGCCCATGTCCGCGGACAGTCCCTATCGCTGCGGATGGTGGTACCGCAAGGAATTCGCATCGCCTGCTTCGACAGCGCCCGACGGCCGTGTCTGGCTGCACTTTGGCGGCATCAACTATCGCGGCGAGATTTGGCTCAATGGAAAGAAGGTCGCCGATTCGTCTACCGTCGCCGGCGCATACCGTACATACGACTTCGATGTGACCGAACTATTGCAGGCCGGCAAGCCGAACATCCTTGCGGTCGAGACAA
>Ga0335071_10001686_pt1 | contig 23828 bp, 24 predicted proteins | sample Lox_Sample_15_FD_206724 | JGI IMG/M metagenome (GOLD analysis project Ga0335071, IMG submission 206724) | Soil microbial communities from Loxahatchee National Wildlife Refuge, Florida, United States - Lox_Sample_1.5 | ecosystem: Environmental > Terrestrial > Soil > Wetlands | place: USA... | reverse complement strand
CTGTTCGAGGAGGGCCGGAATATACGACGGATCCTGGTTCAGTGCAATATCGAACGACAGGAGCGATTCAGATGCCCGGCCCGCAGAAAAAAGTGCCGTTCCCTTACCCACGCGGGCCTGGAGGTTATTCGGATTAAGGGCCAGTGCGGAGTCGAATGCTGCAATCGCCTCGTTATAATGGCCCTGTTGCAACAGGGCTGTCCCTTTATCGGAAAGGGTTGTACTTTGATCAGCGTAGAGTGGCACCGCGAGCAGGAGCAGAATCAGAGAACCAACCAGTATCCGGGACAGCCCCGGAAAAGAAACATTTTTTAGTATTCGATCTGAAAATCCGGGGCCTATAGAAATTCCACGAAGTCTCTGCGTTACTTCTGAACAGTGAGAACGGGTATTTCCTGGCATTTGGCATTCTCTGTTTATTGGTGAGGGGATGTTGTATAATTAGATTAATTGATAATATTAATTCATACGAATTTAAAAATATTTACTAATTATCTCATACCAATTAATACATGGCAACCAAACCTTTACTCTTTCATTGTTCTGCAGTGTTAGAATGTACGATGTAAGATACTGATCATCTTATTAGTAATAAATTTAATCAAGCTAAATTGTTTTAACACATAATAAATTGATCAATTTAAATAGTTATAACGCAACTCAGCTTGACTAAGTCACCTGCGGGGTTCGATTGGGAAATTATTTCCAACCTGCATCAATAAGCGCAAGTTGACTGTAAAGGAGGAGTACGATGAACCATCAAAAAAGAAAATGGAATGAGCAGGCCGTATCACCGGTCGTCGGTGTAATGCTGATGCTCGTTGTAACGATTATTATTGCAGCTGTTGTCTCCGCATTCGCAGGAGGCCTGGCAACCGGAAAAGAGAAAGCACCACAGGCAACACTGGAGACACATATCACCTTCGGAGACTCGATGATGACCGGAACTGCCGGCCCCGTGTTTACCATGAAACATCTGGGTGGTGATCCTATCAACACGAAGGATGTCAAGCTCGTAACCAGTTGGGCGAATGCAACGGGTTATTACAATTTCCAGTCTACCGTAGCACCCATTTATAAAGACGGAGATAACGAAGTCTATTATACAAAAGGCTCGGTTACAGGAAAATCCAACTATACTCTCGCCTCACTGAATACTCACTATATTGCATGGGGTGGCGAGGTCTACTATAATGTGCCGTATTTAGTAGTTGCAGGCCAACTTCCTGCTACCGGTGATGCATCGAAAGACACTCCCCTCTGGTTTGGCAACTATGTATTCAAAGCGGGAGATATCATCAAGGCCGATACGGATAACACGGTGGGAGGTACTATTGCTGGCCAGAATCTAGTAACATCCGGACCGATCATCAATAACGGGAGTTTTCTTACCCGAAATGATATTGTCAATGTCCAGCTTATCGACCTGAAATCAGGTACAGCGATCTATAACCAGAATATCCCCGTGGAGGTGTGATTATGCGAACTGTTTATGATAATGATAAAGCGGTATCCCCAGTTGTCGGTGTCATGCTAATGCTCGTCGTCACGATCATCATCGCCGCCGTAGTCAGCGCATTCGCGGGAGGCCTTTCACACGGTACCTCGAAAGCACCCCAGTTGAGCATCACACCTGAAGCGCACGATGGATCATATATTCTCATCAGTTTCAACAGTGGCGACACCGTCAGCGGTTCATCGATAATGATTAAAACATTCATCCCCTCGGGCACATACAAGGACATGAGTAACCAGGTAAATCTGAAAAATGTAACATACCTGCCCACCAATGAAGCCCTTAAAACAGATTGGGGTGCAAAGAGCATCCAACCCGGTGACAAGATCAAAATCAATTGGGCGGATGCATTTGCAGCATCGTCTTTAGGGGGATATATGGCCCCGTCAGTCGGCGAACCTGTCAACATTGAAATTTATGACTCTGCAACCGGGAAGATGATTGTCACAGCGCAGACCACGGTCCTGCCGTAATCTGGGATGTCCTGCACATGAATTATGTGCTGAATAGAACGAAAGATCTTTCATTTTTTAGGAAATCATCAAAAAGCATGGAAACGGGGTCTTAAATGGCGAAATTCTATGGATGCAAACCTGCCGTTCCTACAAGGCAGGCAGTTGAGAAATTCGAGAACGAAGTAATGATCCGGCACAAGAACCAGGTACTTATCAGCAAAGTCTATCTGGATATGCAGGATAATTCCTGGGCGGTTGCGATAGGATATAATATGTCCCGGAAAACCGGGCTGCACGGGCATGAAAATTCCATTGAGGTGAGATATTCGTATACCCCAGGGGAACAGGGGATGATAAACGTGTTCCGCTCCGATCCGGGAACCATAACAGCATTGGGAGCCGGACCTTTTAAGGATCAGGATAGTTTTGTCCAGCATGCACTGAAATTGGAGAGACACGTTGTCAATCCTGTAACTCAGGTTACATAAGAGAAATTTTCCGGATAATTATGACCGGGACAATCCCTCTGAAACACCGGGCACAAAAAACAACCAGCGTCTACCCTGGGGATTCTATTTCTTTTCACGTAATCATTTCTCGTTTTTACAGGTCTGCAGTGTGTGAGTCCTTCCCTATTTCGTTCCACTACCTGGTATTCCCCATTCAATTCAACAGGTGTGATGCAACCCTATGACCAGAACTATCCCAATTTTCATCGGCCTGACCGTCGCCGCTATTTTGACGATTATTCTTTGTACATTTACCGGTCCTGCCGGCTTTGGAATCCCGGCCATAGGGCCCGGAGTTGCCGATATAATAGGGGGCATCCGCCTTCCCAGGGTTCTCGCTTCATTTTTTGTCGGTGCAAGTCTTGCGATTGCCGGCGCCGCGATGCAGGCACTCTTCAGGAACCCGATGGCCGATCCTTACATACTCGGCACTTCTTCGGGTGGAGCACTGGGTGCCTCCCTTGCTATCGTATTCGTCGGCGGTTTTTTTGTACCGGTCTTCGCATGGATCGGCGCTGTCGTCGCGATCCTTGTCGTCTGGTCGATTGCCGGTCGCCGGGGTGTGACCCCCGTTGAAACCCTGCTGCTTACCGGTATTGCCGTCTCGTTCTTCTTTTCCGCTATCGTTTCATTCCTCATGGCCATCGCCGGCCAGAATGTCCACCAGATCCTTTTCTGGCTCATGGGTGGATTCTGGAATACATCGCCGTTCGACGCAATCCTCGCAGCCTGTATCCTCCTCCCGGCCGGCCTGCTCCTCTTTTTCATGGGCCGGGATCTCAACGCCCTCTCACTTGGAGAGGAGACGGCCGCCCACCTCGGTATCGATGCCAAACGGGCCCGATGGGCAGTCCTCGGCGGCAGCACACTGCTTGTTGCCGGTGCCGTCTCGATCGCAGGATCAATCGGATTTGTCGGCCTTGTCACTCCGCACATCGTCAGAATGCTGATGGGGCCGGACAACCGCATCGTGATTCCTGCCTGCATCCTTGCCGGGGGGATATTTCTCGCCCTATCGGATACCATAGCCCGTACCTTCTTTTCCGATCTGCCGGTAGGGATCATAACGGCATTCATCGGGGCACCATTCTTCATCTGGCTGATCTACCAGCGGGGGACGGTCATATGAACGAGCAGCACGGTATCAATGCTGAGAACCTCCGTGCCGGCTACGACAAGCAGGACATAATAAAATTCGTCAACTGTTCGTTTCCCGAAGGTACCTTCACCGGTATCATCGGTCCGAACGGTTCGGGCAAGACCACACTTCTCAAGGCATTCAGCCGCGTGATACCATCGAGTGGTGTCCTTGAACTCAACGGAAAGGCGGTCAGCGAATATAGCCCGGCCGAACTGGGCATGGCGCTCGGTTTTGTCCCACAGGACGAAGGGCGTCCGTTTTCCTACACCGTAATGCAGGTCGTCCTGATGGCCCGGTACGCCCGGACCAGCAGGTTTTCCGCACTGACACCGGAAGATTTTGCCCGGTGCCGCCAGGCACTTGAAGATACCGGGGTTGCGCATCTTTCCGACCGTTCAATCCAGACACTCAGCGGTGGGGAATGGCAGCGCGTGCTCATTGCCCGTGCCCTCGCCCAGGAAACCCGGGTGCTCCTGCTGGACGAGCCGACCTCGCACCTCGACCTCTCCCACCAGTCTGATATCCTGTCTCTCATGCGTAATCTCGCTACTTCAGGATCCACTATCATCGGCGTGTTCCACGACCTCAACATGGCTGCGCTCTACTGTGACCGGCTTATCATGATCCGGGACGGACAGGTCGTCGCCGATGACACCCCCGTACAGGTGCTGACACCCGAAAAAATCAGGGAGGTTTACGGGACAGATGTGGTCGCATCCGTTCACCCGGCCACTGGCCGAATCTTCCTTATGCCCCTTTCCACCCCGGCCAGAAGCATCGCACCGGATAAGATCCAGAACATTCTGGTGATCTCCGGCGGGGGGAGCGGTACAGACCTCCTGCACTTCCTTTCCCGTAAAGGATATTCCCTCACAGCCGGGATCCTTGCGACCACGGATACCGATTACCTCACGGCAAAATCACTTCAGATTCCCTGTGTTGAAGTCCTGCCATTTTCGCAGATACCTGCCCACTCGCTTGCGAAATTCCGGACCCTGCTCTCGCAGGCAGACCGTATCGTCCTCTCGGCACATCCCGTGGGAACCGGTAACCTGTCGGTCCTCCTCGCACTCCTTGAGGTGGATCCAGCCAGGGTGATTATCCATCTTACGGAAGGCCGGGAGTTTCCATCCTTTGATTATACCAAAGGTGCTGCTATCGCCGCTTTTTCCGAGCTCTGTACCGCGGGTGCACATTGTACCGGTAGTTTTAATGGAATTCTCGAATTTCTGGACACAGAATCCCATAAAACCTGCCAACACCTGGAGGAACCATGAACCTGCGACCGTTTTTTATCTCGACATTCTGCTACATTGACCATCCCCTCACCCAGGCTCTCGATATCCTTAGCCGGCGGACATCGCATGTTGAAATCCTCTCTGACGGGCTGCACGATCTCCGTTTGGACAGTACACCATGCAACGAGTATCCATTCTTGTATTCTGTCCATGCACCATCCAGCGAAGTCAACATTGCAGCGGTCAGCGAGCGGATAAGGAGCGCTTCTGTGGATGAACTGGGGGATATACTCGCAATCTGCAACCGAATCGGTGCAGAACACCTCGTTGTCCACCCGGGCTACTCGCCATATGATCAGGTGCGGGGCCGCTCCGTTTCGTCCCTGCTTCACTCGCTTGATGATCTTGCACAGCTCCAGGAGGAGCACGGGGTCAGGGTCTGCATCGAGAATATGGGGGGTTGGGAGTGCTGCCATTTCCGGACTCCCGCATTCCTGCCCGAACTTGCCACGCGTGGCCTCGGCTGCACGCTCGATTGTGGCCATGCCCAGCTTAACGGGAACCTTAACGAGTTTCTTGCAACCGGGGATTTCTGTCATGTCCATCTCCACGACAACGGGGGAAAAACCGACGACCATATCGCGTGCGGTGACGGGACGATTGATTATTCAGGAATTTGGAAAAAATTCCCGCAGTATGCAACCCTTGTTATTGAAACGAGGGAACTTGCAGCGGCCAATCGGAGTATTACGTATCTTACCTCACTCATGGAGGGGGAGCATTAATGAATTTCTTACACAGAATCATAAAATTCCATTTCATGGTCATGCTGGTCGTGACTGTTGTACTTATAGGCTGTGTCCTACCCGTATCAGCGGTTACTGTAATTGACGATGCCGGGAATACGATATCCCTGAATGTTACACCGTCGCGGATTGTGTCCTTTTCCCCCTCGAATACCGAAATCCTTGCTGCACTTGGTCTTCTCGACCGGGTGGTAGGGGTAACTGACGTTGACAACTATCCACCCGAAGTGAACAACATAACCCGCATCGGGGGCTACTCTTCCATCAGCACCGAGAAGGTGGCCGCTGCACAGCCTGACCTTGTTATCGCATCCGATATCACTCCACAGGCAACCGTGGATCGGCTTCGGGAACTTGGCCTGACGGTCATCGTGGTCTCTCCACAGGATATTGATCACATGATTCGCGATATCCACATGGTCGGGACGGTCACCGGTACCGGACCCCGTGCAGATCAGTTGGCCGGAAATCTTTCGGATCGCCTTGCCGCCGTTCTTCCCTGCGCACAACAACTTAGGCAACCGACCGTTGCACACGTCGTCTGGGATGATCCTCTGTATGTGAGCGGTAATGATACCCTGCAGAACGATGTGATCCTGCATGCCGGCGGTGTGAATGCCTTTGCAGAAAAGAGCGGCTGGGGTACGGTCTCTTTGGAAGAATTTTTAATGAAAAATCCGGATGTCATTATCGTCAACGGTGGTGGCGGAATGGACTCAACGACAAAGGACGTGATACTTGAAGCGTTCATGACCAATCCGCAGTATGCATCGCTATCCGCGGTCAAAAACCACCGGGTGTATGCAGTGGATGCTGATATCATCAGCCGGCCAGCCCCACGGATCGTGGATGCAACAGAGCAGATTGCCCGGCTCATCCACCCGGAGTGTTTCCCACAGGCTACCGTTACTGTTAACACGACGCCGACCACCCCCAATAAATCTCCGGGGTTCTGTATTGGAAGTGCAGTTCTGGTCGTCACCCTGATGATTTTCTTTGGAAAAAGAAGGAAAAGGTAATGGAACGAGAGAAAGGATACAGAAACAGTCAAATCCGTCCCAACTACTCTATGGGAACCCCAATTCTGGGAAAACCGGTCTTTAACGGCAGAACGTCCCGGTCCGGGAGGTTCTTATGCAGGTAACCATTCCCCGGCTAGTTATCGCGGGAACGCACAGCGGCTGTGGAAAGACAACTGTCGCAAGCGGACTGATGGCGGCATTCACGGAGCATGGGCTCCGGGTCCAGCCGTTCAAGACCGGACCGGATTTCATCGATACGTCCCATCATTCAGTTATCTGTAACAGAGTTTCCCGTAATCTCGATCCTTTTATGATGGGGCAAACGGGAGTTCTCCGGACATTTGCCTCTGCATCCGGTGATGCGGATATTGCGATCATCGAAGGAGCCATGGGCCTTTTCGACGGAATTGACGGCACGGACCTTGCCAGCACTGCCCACGTGGCGCGGATCCTCCGGGCACCGGTTATCCTTGTTGTTGATGCATGTGCTGCATCCAGGAGTGTCAACGCGGTGGTCCGGGGATTCCGGGACTTCGATCCCCGTATCCGGATCACGGGTGTCATCTTCAACCGGATCGCAACGAAAAAGCATCGCGAGATGATTGCAACCATGGAACCGGTACCAGCTCTAGGCTGGATAGAGCATCAGCGGGGAAATGAAGTCGGGAGCCGTCATCTGGGCCTCGTTATGGCACACGAATCCGAGGGAATGAAAACATACGGCCGGGTTATTCGCGACTCCTGCGACATCGACGCGATCCTGAATGTGGCACGGGGTGCTCCCGCAGTGGAGGTCTCCCGGATCATCAGGACACCGGCGGTAAAAACCCGGGCAATCATCGGGGTGGCCTGCGATGACGCGTTCTGTTTTTACTACCAGGATAACATCGACCGTCTCACCATGGCAGGGGCAGAGATCCGGTTTTTCTCGCCGATTCATGATCCGTTACCAGAGGTGGATGCAATCTATCTGGGTGGAGGATACCCGGAGTTGCATGCCAGGGAACTCGAAGGCTCCCCGTGCCGGCTTTCCCTTCGCGATATGGCCGAAAAGGGCATGCCGATCTATGGCGAGTGTGGAGGACTGATGTACCTGTGTGATTCGCTCGTCATCGACCACGAGTACCGGATGGCCGGGGTATTGCCAGCCCGTGCGGAAATGACAGCGACAATCCAGGCCCTGGGATATGTGAAAGGGAAGTTTACTGCCAGGCCCGGACTATGGGCAGGGGCCGTTTCTCTCCGGGGACACGAGTTCCATTACTCCCGGTTAGAGTGCGATTCCGATGCACGGTTCACAATCAGCCTCATGCCAGGGAACGGGATAGTGGATGGAAAAGACGGGCTTAGCGAAGGGAGAGCAATCGGGGCATATACCCATGCGTATTTCAGTGATGCATTCTGCCGGTGCTTTGTTGCGGCCGCTGAGGATTTTCGGAGGAACAGGTAGATGGTAGCAGATACAGTTAGTTCGGTATCCCACGATCAGCACGGGAATTTGCAGATACAGCAGTTAACGAAATTGAAATCGGGGAGTTCAATCGTATGAAAACACCCGGAAATGAACAGATTGAGCATCGCGGAACCTCAATTATCATCCGGTTTCCAGGACCACGGAGCGTTCTCTCGACTTCGTGGCTGAACGGGGGATATCGCGAAGATCTTACCGCCGTCTTCAACCACCAGATCCCCCTTGAAGCGTGCGAGGCTTGTCATTCAGGGGCGAGTGTGAAAGAATATCTCGAAGAGGTCGCAGCATCTCTTTCGCTTGACCCGGCCTCTTCCACAGGCCTTGTCACGCGTGCAGACATGAAGAATGCTGCCATAGTATCAGAATCGTTCCAGGATCTCACCGTTACAGCAGTTGTGACGGCCGGGGTGGATAAAAACGGCGGGAGGGCCGGCGATCCTGCCTCGTATTATGAAATTGATGGACAATACGAATCAGTTGGCGGGACGATTAACATCCTGCTGATAATTAATGCAGCCCTTCCAGAGTATGCCATGAACACCGCATTAATGACTGCAACCGAGGCGAAAGTTGTGGCTCTGCAGCAGCTCATGGCCAGGAGTCTCTATTCATCAGGTATTGCAACGGGATCGGGGACGGATATGGTGTGCATTATCTCAAACCCGGATGCGGAACTCTCTCTGACTGATGCCGGAAAACATTCGAAACTGGGAGAACTGATCGGAAAGTCCGTCATACGGGCAACCGCCGCAGCCCTCAAACTTGAAACTGGGTTGTCGCCGGAATCACAACAGAATGTGCTGGTACGGTTGACCCGGTTCGGTGTAACGGAGGAGGATATCTGGAATGTGGCGTCCAGGCTGGATTCCGGACTATCCAGGGAGAAATTTTTTCACCGGCTAAGAGAAAAAGCAGAGGAGCCGGAGCTTGTCGCATTGGTATCAGCCGTCCTCCATATCATTGATGAGGTTGAATGGAATTTGCTGCCGGAGCCTGAAGCAAAAAATGTCGCCTGCCGATTAATCAGGGAGGGTTTTGGTATTCAAAAGACCGTAGGCGGAGAAGGGGGATGGGGACCTGTGAAGGAATCCATCCTCCAGTACCTTAACAAAGCAATAGCTGAATTCATTATACATGAGATCCACCCTGATATTCCGGGATAGGTAAAAAAGCCGTATTATGGAAAGGTACGCGATCCAATAGGAAATAAGCCCAAAACGGGCTCTTTTTCTGATCCTCGCATCCAGGTTAATAGAGGAAAACCCTGGAATGCTCTTCTTTTTGTGCCCTATGAAAAATAAGCCCTATTGTTACTTTAATTCTCGAAATAGGCAGATTAATGCCCCACACATTGGCCACCACAGGCCATTAAATCGATGTAGATTTCACAACCTAGTTTACCCCATCCGGACCCTGAAAACCCTGCCAAAATGCGAATGAGGGGTCATTTTTCCGACTTTGGTTTCAAAAACAGGGCCTCGGGGAGTTGATCGAGTTAAGAAAACCTTCTATCCTAGCAGGTTTGGTGATTTTGATCCTCAATGACAGATTTATCTGGATACTGCTTCTTCAACAATTGTAAAAACCTGTAAATATTACAAAAATTTTCAGATAATTTTTTTAGTCTTGGCCGTGTAATACACAGTATAACAAAATGAAACCTGGAGATAATAGTGAAAATACCCGAAAAAGCCCCAGTGGTAACCGATCTTTATAACGTATCGGATTCCGATTTGAAAGAATTATTCCATATGAATAGTGGACAAACTGATGAGGCAGGAAAATTCAGGCAGCTCGTCCGGTTGTTCAACGGAAGCGACTACATCCATTGGGATAATCTTCGCCGAAAACAGTTGCCCTATGATCCGAAACTGGTCTGGTTATTTTTAAAAATACAGCGGGGTCACTATTTCCATACCATCAGGATCGGAAAAGGAGTATTTCGATATATTATACTCGAAAAATTTCAGAAAGAACTCCATAACATTGACAAAGCTTCCCCTGCATCATTCGAGTGGTTACCAGGGGAAGCACCGAGCGAAACTGACAAGCGGCGATATCTCATCAACTCGCTCATGGAGGAGGCCATCGCGTCAAGTCAGCTTGAGGGAGCTGCAACAACACGGGAAGTTGCAAAGAAATTCTTAAGGGAAGGAAAAAAACCTAAAAATAAATCAGAGCAGATGATCCTCAACAACTACAGGACGATCCAGACTCTCCGCACATTAAAAAGCCAGCCACTGACAAGGGAACTAATCCGGAACATCCACCAGGAGATTACCAAAGGTACGCTCGAATCTGAACAGGACGAGGTGGAGTTCAGAGATAGCAATGATATTGCTGTTCATGACAAACGGGACCCGTCTATCAAATATTATCACCCGCCTGACTTCACGGAAATTCCGGATTTAATTAATGGGCTTTGTTTGTTTACCAACAATGAAGAGGAATTTATCCATCCGATTATCAAGGGGATAATTATTCATTTTCTCGTTGGGTATATCCACCCCTTCAACGACGGAAACGGGAGGACTGCACGGGCTCTTTTCTATTGGTTTGTTTTAAAACATCGATATGACCTGTTCGAGTACCTTTCAATCTCACGAATTTTTGTTCATGCACCCATGCGTTATACCCTGGCTTACCTGCTGACTGAAACCGATGAGAACGATATGACCTATTTTATTGATTTCAATATCGACATCATCAGTAAGGCGATGGAGGACCTCAAGCAGTATATTATAGAAAAACGTAAAGAGGAACTGGACTCCATCCAGCTTGTTGAGCAGATTCCAGACATTACATTCCGCCAGGCTGATATTTTAAAAGAATTCATTACCCGCCCTTCCCGCCGGGTTACCGTCAATGAAATTGCAGGAAAATTTAAGATTTCATTACCCACAGCGCGAAGCGATCTGGTCAGGCTGGAAGAAATGGGAAAAATAAAGGCAATTAAAGATGGAATAAGGTTCATTTATGTGTATAACGGATAAGAGTAAGAAATGAACTTAGCGGGATCTATCTCTTCCAGGTTCTGCTAAGATAGACCGGTGAGATAACGGTCCACCTGCAATCGCAGGGATAAAATGAGTGGAAAGGAATTATCAAATATTGAATCTGAAATAAAAGTTCAATTCTCTTTCTGAATTGGGGAATAAGTTCAGGATGTGTGCACTCCATTTCTTCAAAATCCGCTGGAATTTATCGTCCCATAGAAGCTTAATCATTCAACTCGTTAAAAAGATCTCGTACGGAACCGGATCTCACATTGATTCTCATGAGGATCCTATAATCCTGTTTATAGAGGAAAGATTCTCAACAGATTCCACAGGATCGGATGAAAATTCAAGAACATAATTGGGACTATCCCACTCGGAAATATACACCTGTGAATCACCATGTTACCAGATGATTCAATCATAGAAAGACAATAACGTTTCTGCACGCCCATCAGTTTCCTCTCATAGGAACCACTCCCTTTACAGTTACCTCCTTCCTTACCAGGTATAATCCATATATCGCCAAAATGCCACCAATTGCCAGATCCCATAAGATTGTGCCGATTGAGCCGGTTTGGATTTCTAAGCCTCCTCTGATAAATGCATTATAATCGATCAGGATATGGATACCGATCAGGGGCCAGATAGTGCCGGTCCGGATCCTGAGCGCTGCAAAACATATGCCAATCCCCGTCGCGAATAATGTTGCTGCAATGGCAAAGTAAGGATCCCAGATGCCACTGGTTACTTTTAACAGATGTGGCAGTCCAAAAAGGACTGATGAGAGAAGGACTGCCCTGAGTATACCCATCGGCAGGAGAGATTCCAGGAGGAGGCCACGGAAAAATAGCTCCTCGGTAAATCCTACAAGGATTGCCAGACCCATGAGAGAGATATACTATATTCCGTCAGGTTGGTTGACTTGATGGAATATATGAAGACGAGTAACAGGATCAGCGGAATGTAAAGGGGAATATCTTTCAGGGACCCGGGATTCCAGAACCCGATTCTCTTCCACCACCCGAGGGACGAAAGCAGCCCGGCACTAATCACAAGCATCGTCACATCGGCAATCACCTGGTAGCGGTAAACTGGCAGGTGTAATGTTATCCGGATCACTACCGCAAGTATGAGGGCGAGCAGGAGGGTCATCCAGATTAAAAAAGCGGTTAAAAGGGGATACCGGGTGAGAAATGCAGTAAAATTCATTTATATTCCCTATGAATTCCATGAAATTGTTTGAGGATCTCTCACTTTCTGGAAAGGGTGGAATTTCTTGGAAAATGGAAAAGGATCAGACTTACTGCTCTTCCTCTCCTTGTTGACTACTAGGGATGATCTCCCTCTTCTTCCTGGTAAACAACCTGAGTAGGTGTTGCCACAGGAGTGTACATAACCCATTCATCGCCTTCAGTACCCGTTCGTATTGAGATTGTCACCGTTACCCTGTTCCCATAGAGGTTCAGGTGATAATCTCCCGGCGCCCTGATAACCATGTGCTTGTCCACATCGTTGCTATATAACAATCCATACCCATTCTCTGCGATTATTTTGTTTGTGCTGTTATCCCTTACCGTCAGCCTGAAGAAACAATCGTTCGGGTTGTTGCTCGTGGGATCGACATGGAAATCAATGATGAACGGTGCACGGGTTATGTTCGCCAGCAGTCCCACGTTACGGTACTGCAGGTCGTAGGTGTTCCGATAAATTTCCTGACTGGGGGAATATCCGGATACCCTTATGGGGGGATCGTTTAAGGAATAATTCCGCGGTGGGGTAATATTCAGGACATCGGGTGGAGGAATCGGTATCGCGTCTCTTACAAATCCCCCGTTATTACCACTCGTTACGACCTGTGCGGGTACTGTTGTAGGTGGGGCCTGAAACGATTCCGGGCTATATTCCGGGTTATCCGGAGGTAATGAAGAAATTCCGTTTCCCGGAGTGGGGGTTGTTCCCCCGCTTTGTACGGTAGTGCCTGTATCGTCCTTTGCACCGATTTCAACGCAGCCGCACAAAGAAATCACAAGGATGACAATGATGACCAGAACGATCATGCGGGTCACAGATCGGTTGTAATTTGTTCTTTTCATACTATCCAGGTCCTGCTTTGAGAAGCCTGTTCAAATCTGAATCGACAGTCCTTTTTCCGGGAGCGGATGATTCAATTCCGGATTGTGATTTTCTATTCGATCCGATATCAACATCATAGTAACCAGAACTTATAGATCATATTCGAAATATGTCTCATCCAAATGAATTTGCCTTAACAGATCCCGCCGTGAAGGCCTGTGGACTCCCCTGCTGCCACGGGGGTGGAGATAACGGTGGTACCTTATAGTCGGCTGTTTCACGGATATTCTCCTGTGCGAAGGGTATGCAGTACTACAATGCATCGACTGTTCCTGGAAGTCTGATAATATCTATGCAAATATCTGATGATATGTATTACGATTTGATGTACAAAAGCTATTTTAATTGTAATTATACAAAAAATTATTTTACAAAGTCATATAATTATATAATAACGTAAGCATTTAAAAGATAGTTAACATAGGGATTACCATGCAGAAATGTGGAATGCTCCTTATTGGCCATGGTAGCAGACTTCCTTTTAATAAAGACCTGGTAGAATCGACGGGTAGGATCATCGCAGACCGGCACCCCGAGTATATCGTGAAATGTGCATTTATGGAAATGAGTACACCAAGTATCGGGCAATCTCTCGATGAATTCAGGCACGAAAAAATCGATATATTAATCGTTGTCCCCCTCTTCCTTGCAAAGGGCATTCATATAATTAACGATATACCAGATATGCTCGGGCTACCGGTGGGAACAAAGAAAGGGTCATTTCTCCTGAACGGGAAAACCATTCCCATGGTATACGCCGATCCGATCGGCTCCGCCCCCTTGCTTGCTGACCTGATGGTGCAAAATGCAAAGAATGCATTGGAGTTAGTCTGATCGGGCATGGACCCTCGTTGGGCATATTCACACCATGAGACCGGGATCCATGTTAATAACAGAATGCAATCTAGCCAACAATCCTGCCTTCTTTCATGACAATAATCCTGTCGGCACAGGCATGCGCAAGGTCGAGATCATGGGTGATCATAACCATGGTGGTATGCTGCCCGTTGATATTCACGATGCAGTTCATGAGCCTTGCGAGGTTTTCGGTGTCCTGCCCGGTAGTCGGTTCGTCAAAAATAAGGATTTCCGGTTCGGTAACGATGATGGAAGCGACGGCGAGCCGCTGACGTTCACCCCGGGAGAGGGTATTAGGGTCACGATCTTCAAAGTCCGGCAACCCGGTCATATCCATCACCCTCCTCACTTTCTCCGCAACCTGCCGGGAATTCCCAGTATTCTGGTGAAGGCCGCAGGCAATCTCTTTGTCTACCCGATCCATCACGATCTGATCGTCCGGGTTCTGAAATAAATACCCGATTTTCGTACTTGTTCCCGGGACCTGGTCTTTTTGGAGAACTGGAATCTTCACCGTGCCGGTGTCGGGTTTTAACATACCTTTCATGAGCATCCCCAGGGTGGATTTTCCTGATCCGTTTTCACCCGTAATTGCGACAAATTCAGAGGTTATGATCTCAAGCGAAACGCCGTTTACCGCCGGTGTCCCATCAGGGTAATGGTAGTGCACATCATCGAGGATAATCGCAGGTTTCGGACTACCATTGATAATTGAGTGTCCCGGTTTTGGTTTCCGGGAAGGGTAGGCAACACCGGATCTGGCCTGGCCGAACTCATCAGGTACCAGGTCATGGGTGATTTTTCCTTCATTCATGAAAAGCAGGCGGTCTGCATACGGCAGAACGGTTTTCAATTTGTGCTCTATCAGGATAATTGTCTTCCCTTCTTTTTTATGGAGGTACCGGATTGTGTCAAATACTTCCTGTGTACCGGAAGGATCAAGGTCCGCAGTTGGTTCGTCAAAGACCAGTATATCAGGACTTAACGCATAAATACCGGCAATCGCAGTCCTTTGTTTCTGGCCCCCGGAAAGCCGGTGTACAGGACGTTTTCTGCAGGATTGAAGCCCGGCCAGGGATAGTGCGTCTTCGACCTTCGGTATCATGTCCTCGCGTGACATCCCGATATTTTCCGGACCGAATGCCACATCCTCTTCGACCGTCATGGCAAAAATCTGGTTGTCAGGGTTCTGGAACACAATTCCAACCTCTCCTGCAAGGTCCCGGACTTCAAAGTTATGCGTGTTCCTGTTGTTGACCCGCACTTCGCCCTCCATCGAACCGTGGAGCATGTGGGGTATGATCCCGTTGAAACTCAGGCACAGTGTTGACTTCCCACACCCCGAAGGACCTGCGACAATAACAAACTCCCCATCCTGTATAGACAGGGTGATGTCGTCCAGGGCCCTCCGTTTGCCATGCCGGTAGGTGAATGAGAAATGGGAAAATTCTATCATATCAGACCCCAGTAGTGAAACAAGGAGACCGTCAGCCCGGTGCTAATTGCTCCCATTACGATGAATGCAATGACATCCCGGTATGAAAATGCGATGGACACATAGGACGTCCGGATGCAACCGGAGTCAAAACCCCGTGATTCAGCAGCAAGTGCCAGCTGGTTACAGCGACGTACCGAGTTGAGGACGAGTGGCGTGAATGTATATTCTATCAATTGCAGCGGATGCCATTTGTTAAGGATACCCCGGGCGTTCTGGGCGGTGAATATCGTCTGGTACTCATCCATCAGGGTTGGCACGAACCTGACAGCCGTGGAGAGCATAAACGCAAGGGTTGAGGGGATCCCCATCTTGCGCATGCCGACAATCAACCTGTTGAGTGGCGTGGTCATCACCATCATCGCCGATGCATTCAGGATTGCGAGGATACGGAACGCCTGGATAAACCCATAGATCGCCCCCTCCATCGAGATAAGGATCCCGCCGGTGAATGGCCCGATGACGGGGAAGTCAGGTGGAATGATCCAGGTATATTCTTCAGGCAGGCCGGTTAAAGGCCGGTAAAACAATGCCTGAGAAATAATCGCGCCGGCTGTTATCAGCATGTAAAGAAAAATTAATGCAATTACCTGTTTTTTTGGTACTTTTATAAATAGGAAGGGGATTACTGAACTGACAAACAGCAGTACCAGCAGGAGGGGCTGCCGGAGTGCAATGGCAAAAATTGTTACCACAAAGAGCCAGATTATCTTGGTCCTCGGGTCAAGCCGGTGAACAAATGACTCTTTTCCGACATATTCGAAGATCATGGTACCTTGGGGATTTTCAGCCGATAAGTGCGGAAGAAGCGCGTGTTCCGAGACGGTAGCCGATGAGGGCTGCAACGATCCCAAGTGCGATATTAATGGGAAGCGAGAGGAGGACTACATAGAATGGCATTACCAGACCCTGCATCGGGAGTACTACATAGAAGAGCAGTATGACACCGATAGTGGCGAAAATAGCTCCATTTATGCTGATTGCAACCCTGTTCCACATCCTGTCACCAAGGATCACGTAGGCCGAGTCAAGCGCAATGCCCTGTACAAGGTAACTGATAATGAACAGGGGGGCACCCATCAGGGGCATGGAAACGATTGATGCGATAAAACACTGGAGCGTGGCGGCTCCCGGTTTCCGGATGGTAGACAGGCATGCAAACAGGACAATCCCCTGTGGAACGGTATGAAGGATCGCAGGCCCGATAAACGGGACGATGCTTGATGCCCCGTGGAGGATATTGCCAAGAAACCCTACAATGACGCCAAGGGCGCCAAACATAGATATTGCAATGATGTCAGAAGTCGAGAAGTATCTCATATCAGGTCACCTTATGTTGAGAATAACACGGGTTATGATGCATTTTTCACCTGTCATGAAAATGAAGAAATTATCAGGTCTTTTTCCAGGTGAGCAATGGTGCTCACGGTTTGCGCATTGAGGTCATTCAGGGAGTAATATGCCCCTCCGGATGCCTCGGCAATCGTCCTGCAATACCCGAGCTGGAAATTGATTACAGAACGTTTTACGGATTCAGTATCGATGATGACGGTATGAACGCCTTCATTTCTGAGTTGTTGTGAGATCGAGATAATCTCCTCTTTGATATTTTTTCCAAAACCGATGTTTGCCCTCCCGTCAGAGATGAGAATAAGAAGCGGAATAATCTCTTTACGTTTCTTTTTCTCGTTCATCAGGACTTCGTATCCCTTCATAAGACCCTGAGAAAGGGGTGTTTTCCCACCGGTCGGCATTTCCTTCAGCTGCTTGTATGCAAGGTCAACACTGTTCGAAAGCGGCAGGACAACTTCGGCTTCGTTTCCCCTGAACGCGACGAGGCTTACACGGTCCCGGTTCCGATAGGCGTCATCAAGGAGTGAGAGGATCGCACCTTTGGCACTCTCCATGCGCTTCTCCGCCCCCATGGATCCGCTTATATCCACGACAAAGACACAGGTGACCGATACCTTCCCGACACGGGTCTTTTCCCGGATGTCCTGGTCGCAGATAACGATGCTGTTGCCGTTATGTTCCCTGTTTTTCTGGTAAGGGGCTGCAGCCCGCATGGTTGCATCGAAAGCAATATCTTTGAGTTTGTCAGGCATCCGGATCCGGGCATACCGCCCCCGGTTCTCGGCAGACAGGGTATCAACACGCCTGCCCGACACATACAACCGCTTCATCCTGTCTTTACAGGAATCGTAACTGATGTTGGAGGTCTCGATTGGCATGCCGATATCAAAAGTCATTTCCAGGGGTGGCTGTGGGAATTGTGGATGATTATCGGCATTTTCCGGGTTATCTGGTTGCGGTGGAGGCGGGAGGGGGAAATTATCCGGGTTATTCCTGTGATCCTGGTTCTGTTCGTTCAGTTCTGGATTTTCACGGTCGTTTTTTTTTGGTCGTCCTGGTTCATCATATCGTCGAGTTTCTGCTGGTCAACGCGGGGGTCTTCAAATGGTTTTTTGCGCATGCGGTGTGGAAGGGCTAATGCCATAGCTTCGCGGACGTCTTCAATGGTAACCGTATCCCTGCCATTGAATGCCGCTATTGTTTTCGCGGTCCTGACCACCGTGATCTCTGCACGGTGTGTCATAATCCCCATATCAACACAGGTCTGGGCAATCCGGCGAACAATATCAGGGGAAATCGTTACCTGGTTAAGCAGCTGCTTTGCAGTGACGATTTTATCGGTGAGGCGTTTTTGTTCGGTTTCGTATTTTTTCATAAATTCCTGGGGATCTGATTCAAACTCATCAGCCACCCTTACGATCTCCACCCGGTCATCCACATCAGCAATACCTTCAACAGTCACTTGGAGACCGAAGCGGTCGAGAAGCTGGGGGCGGAGCTCCCCCTCTTCAGGGTTCATGGTCCCGATCAGGATGAATTTCGCCGGATGTGACAGTGAAATCCCTTCACGTTCAACGGCATTGACACCCATTGCTGCGGAGTCGAGCAGGACATCGACCACGTGGTCGTCTAACAGGTTTACCTCGTCGATATAGAGAATGCCCCGGTTCACTGCCGCGAGTATGCCCGGTTCGAGTGCCTTGATCCCTTCCTTGATAGCACGTTCGATATCGATGGTACCGATCACACGGTCCTCAGTTGACCCTAGCGGGAGGGTGATTACCTGCACCTTCTTTTTCAGGGTCTCGATTTTCTCATGGTTCTGGATTTTTTCATTGCAGACATCGCATAGTTCCTGTTCGCTTGCCGGGTTGCAGTTGAAGGGACAACCCCTGACAATCTCAATGTCCGGAAGGATTTCTGCAAGAGCACGTACTGCAGTGGATTTGGCAGTCCCTTTTTCACCCCTGATCAGGACCCCCCCAATCCTCGGGTTAATTGCGTTAAGAATGAGCGCCTGTTTCATCTGGTCCTGGCCAACAATGGCTGTAAACGGGAGGATGTTTTTCCTAATATGGTGAACCATGTAACGGATGATAGGTTTTCAAGTATTATAAATATTTATTTTCGTATCATTTTATCAAATTATTTTTAAATTTTACGAGATAAAATAAAATAATTTTAGATGATCGTATATATCCATAAAACCACTATATTTTTTCACCCTTGTTGAAAGAATACCCACTGGCACTGACGAGTATAACCGATGTGACAAGAATAATTGTAAAATCGGAATATACATTCAACACCGAATACCCGATAAGTAGACCACGGAGTGCATCTACACCGTAAGTAAGCGGGTCAAGGTAGGAAAAGATCCGTATTGCCACAGGCAGGTTCTGCACAGGGAAGAGTGCCCCTGATAGCAGGAAGATCGGGTAGATAATGAAATTGGTGATAGTGTTGAAACCATGCATATCCTTCATCACAGATGAGAGGATCAGACCAATACAGATGAAATTTATCGAGATGAACAGCATGATGATTACCGAACCCGCGATCATAAGCGGGGAGGGTAGAACAAATCCCAAAAAAACGGAGAGGAAAAGCATCACCAGGGCCTGGATGATCGACGTTGTGGCACCCCCGGCGATCCTGCCCAAAACAATCGAGATGCGGCTGGCGGGTGTCACCATTATTTCTTTCAGGAACCCGAACTGCCGGTCCATAAGGACGGAAATGCCGGTAAACGCCCCGGTGAAAAGGAGTGTCATTCCAACGATGCCCGGTACAAGGAACTGGATATAACCAATCTCCGGGGGTAAGCCTGGAAATTCTACCCGACGAAACCCAAGACCGAGGAATACCAGCATGAAAACCGGCATCGCAATCGCTCCGATTATGCGGGACTTTGCTCGTACAAACTTGATCATCTCACGTAGCCAGAGGACGTAAATTGCGGTCATCTGGATCATTTCATCATCCTCCTTCGCATCCCTGCATGCATATGACTATGGAGAGTCCCATCCTCTTCGCGGATAGACGAACCGGTCAGGTGGATAAATACATCCTCAAGACTGGGCTTTCGAAGGTTGACCGATGTAATATTGATGCCCGATTCCTGGGCGAGGACGAAGAGATCCGGGATCCGTTTTTCTCCATCCAGTGCTGTGATTGTCAGGGTTGAATTGTGCAGCAAAACCTCCCGGATCCAGGGTTTTTCCTTGAGGGCCGGGATAAATAATTCTGTTTTTCCTTCAAAACCCAGTGTCACTACATCGCCTTCCAACCTTGTCTTGAGACCGGCCGGGGTGTCAAGAGCGATGATCTTCCCATGGTCAATGATTGCGATTCGCCCACAGAGATAATCTGCCTCCTCCATGTAATGGGTGGTGAGGATGATCGACATGGCATACTTTTTATTGAGATTCTTGATATGGTCCCAGATCTTCCTGCGGGTTTGTGCGTCCAGCCCCAGAGTCGGCTCATCAAGGAACAGCACCTTGGGATAATGAATAAGTCCACGGGCGATCTCAAGCCGGCGTTTCATACCGCCGGAATAATTTTCGACCAGAACATCGGCCTTTTCGACCAGTCCGACAACACTTAATACTTCAGCAATCCTTTTTTTGCGTTCCTGGACGTCAATTCCATACATCATGGCATGGAAGTTAAGGTTTTCCCGCCCGGTCAGACCTGTATCGAGCGATGGGTCCTGGAATATAATACCAATGCTGCGCCGGACTCCTTCGGGGTCGTCTTTTATGTTATGACCGGCTATGATGGCATTGCCGGACGTCGGCGCAAGAAGGGTGGTAAGCATGTTGATGATCGTAGTCTTTCCGGCTCCGTTGGGGCCAAGCAGGCCGAAGACCTCACCGGATTCGACGGAGAGTGTTACGTTGTCGACGGCGACGAGATCTCCGAATCTCCTTGTCAATCCGTTCAGGTTAATGGTGTTCATGAGATTGTGTTCCGTTATTTTTTATTTGGGGTTAATGTGGACATCAGATCAGTGTCCTTTTCGGGCGGTTCAATGCGGCACAACAGCAGGAACTTGTGCCACATACGTTGAAATACCGGAATCCAGGCAAAGGGGAGATCCCATAGTTTCACGGGTACGATTACCAGGGACCTCATGAGCGCTCCTCGGCAGCACGGACGGGGACGACAACCGGGTTTCCTGCAGCATCATACAGGAATGTGGCTTCGACACCATAGACATCGAGGACCATCTGCGGTGTGAAAAGTTCCAGCGGGCTTCCAATCCCGTAAATGGACCCCTTCCTGATCATAGCAACGGTATCAGCATACCGGGCTGCAAGGTTGATATCATGGATGGCCATTACGACTGATATACCTGACCGTTGTACGAGCAACCGTATCGTCTCCATGGTGTCCAACTGGTGTTTCAGGTCAAGACTGCTGGTCGGCTCATCGAGGAGCAGCACTTCCGGCTCCTGCGCCAGCGCACGGGCGATAAAAACCTTCTGGCGCTGTCCCCCGCTCAGTTCCCAGACGTCCTCCATCGCAAGGTCTTCGATCTTCATGTTCTCAAGCACCCTGCTGACGACCTCGAGATCCCGGTCTGCCGGTTTCCATCCCATGTGCACACGGCGCCCCATAAGAATGGCATCGAAGACAGTCATCGACATCCCAATGGTTTCAGACTGGGGGACATACGCGATCCGGCGTGCAACATCGCTGATTGGCATGCTGTGAATCTCATCACCGTCCATAATCACCCGGCCTTGTGGCTTGAGAATCTGGTTTATGCATTTAATGAGCGTACTCTTCCCCGAGCCATTAGGACCAAGGAGACAGAGAATTTTTGAACGCCCCACATTAAAGCTCAGGTCCTGCAGGACAGGAGCACTCCGGTACCGGAAGCTAAGATCCTGGATAATGATCTTCACCAATACATTCCCCTCCTTTTCACGAACAGGAAGATGAAGAACGGTACCCCGATGAAGGAGGTCATGATACCAATAGGGATAACCTGTGGGGCAAAGAGTGTCCGGGCTGCAATGTCGGCACATACCAGGATAAGAGCCCCCATTAGGGCGGATGCGGGGAGCAGGAAGCGGTGGTCAGGTCCTATGATCATCCGGCAGATGTGGGGTCCGACGAGTCCGATAAAACCGATCGTGCCCGTGAAGCAGATAATCCCTGCGGTGATCAAAGAGGTAAGGATAAGCGTAATAATCCTGATCCGGCGCACATCCACTCCCATGCTCTTTGCTACTTCGTCACCGGACCCAAGGACATTGAGATCCATTGAATGCCACATGAGGATGGGTAACGAGATTACGAGGATGACAGCGACCACCTGGACGGAAAACCAGTTGGCCCGTCCCAGGCTGCCAAGTGTCCAGAAGACCACCTGCTGTACCGCATCTGCGGTTCCGATATACTGGAGAAAAGAGGTCAGGGCGCCGAAAAGATAACTTATGGCGATACCGGCCATAATAATGGCACCTGGAGTAAATTTTTTGGTAAACGCCAGCAGGTAAATGGCAAATGATGCAATAAGGGTAAAAACGAAAGCATTGATGATAACAATGTAAGATCCCCCGGATATCCCGATTCCAAGGATCATTGCCATGGATGCACCAAAGGTTGCGGCAGAGGTAATACCAAGGGTGAACGGGCTCGCAAGTGGGTTCCTGAGCACAGCCTGCAGAACGGCACCACAGATACCAAGCCCTGCCCCTGCAAGTATTCCGAGGAGGACCCGGGGAAGCCTGATATTCCATATGACGAGATCTGCAGTAGTATCCCCCTGGTGGAGGATACCCTGTGCAATGATCCGGTATACGTCCATAACGGTCATGTCATAAGAGCCGATCGTGATGGCAATCCCTGCCACGAGGAGCAGGACGAGGGCTATGATTAACAGGAACAGGAACTTCTTCTGGATGAAAGAGAGATATTTTCCTGTTGCTGTCCCAGACATGATATTCCAAACCTGCCCTATGCCGGATACATGAAGGTCCCATGCCGGGAAACGTCATATGACGACCCAAGGAATTTTGTCACGTACTCCTGGTGAATTGCCGATGGATCGATATCGGTAAACTGTTCAGGATAGAACGATTTGGCAATCCAGGCACGGGCTGATGGGTACGCGAGACCGTTTACGTAGCGGTAACTGACAATGTATATTCGTTTATTTTTTATTGCCGGTACTTCCCGGAGGGCAGGATTATTGACGAGTTCATCATACTGGGTCTTTAATCCAGTACTATTATCCGAACCAAAACCACCTGCATACGCAATACCCAGGATCACATCAGGTTTTTGCTGGGCAATCCACTCGATATCCACTGGGCTTTGTGGATTTTTCAAATCTGCCGCAATATTTATTCCACCAGCATCTGTGCAATAATAATTGTACTCCATGGTCGAGACCGTCATGCGTTCATTATTACCGTTTGTGTAGGTTGTGGACCAGAGATCAATGAAAACGCGGACCTTGTCTTTCTCGGGGACGGCTGCAAGACGTTGATCGATATCTGTCATCCACTTATTATGCCACTGGACATATTCTGTTGACTGGGAAGTACGGTTGAGGAGATATCCCAACTTTTCCATCTCGGGGACAAGTGTCCATGGCCTGATGAAGTCGAGGCGGATCACCGGCACCCCTGCCGGCATTCGTTTCTCAAAAAATTCAGGGCCCGGTCCAAGTCTGGTATAGGTGAGAAGAGCATCCGGGCGACAGGCGAGAACTCTTTCAAAATCAGGTTCGTAGGGTCCCCCACCCCCCACGTTGACCTTGTCTTTAAGGGCTGGCATTACGACCGTGTCTTCGACAGTACTGTTTGCAATT
>Ga0335071_10001685_pt1 | contig 23835 bp, 21 predicted proteins | sample Lox_Sample_15_FD_206724 | JGI IMG/M metagenome (GOLD analysis project Ga0335071, IMG submission 206724) | Soil microbial communities from Loxahatchee National Wildlife Refuge, Florida, United States - Lox_Sample_1.5 | ecosystem: Environmental > Terrestrial > Soil > Wetlands | place: USA... | reverse complement strand
ATTCGTCCGTCGTGCAACAGCAGCATTCGATCGGCGAGTTGGCAACATTCTTCCAGATGGTGCGTCGCCAGCAAGATGGGGATCTGGAAATCGCCTCGCGCACTACGCACTAGCTGCTGGATTTCATTTCTCGAAGGCGCATCCAGCCCCTCGAACGGCGCGTCCAACAGCAGTGCGCGAGGCGAACAAATGAGCCCGCGCGCCAACGAGCAGCGCGCCTTCTCGCTTCTCGAAGCTTCTTGCGGGCGCCGGCCGGCTGCTGCCGCAAGCTGAAAACGTTCCAGCGTCTCGTTGACGCGCCGGTGACGCTCGAGTCTCGGCAACCGATCGGCCGCGAAAACCAGATTCTCGCGAATGGTCAGGTGCGGAAATAGCTTGTCGTTCTGCAATACGTAGCCGCAATTTCGCCGCTGCGGCTTCAGATGCACGCGAGAGGCTGCGTCAAACAGGATGCGGTCATCCAGCATGATGCGACCCGTGTCCGGGCGGGCAAATCCGGCGATCGCGTCCAGGACGAGCGTTTTGCCAGCGCCTGCCGTGCCGAATAGCGCTGTAATGCCCTGTCCCGCTTGAAATTCCAGATCAAGCGAAAGCGCCGCCAAACCCGCTCCTGGAGCCACACGCTTAGCAATGCGAGCTTGGATCATTCTGCTACCGCTCGGCGACCCAGTCGATTGGCCGCGTACGCGATGGCCAGTGCCACCCCGGACAGTGCCGCCACAAATATGCGGGCTACACGCGTTTCACCGCGTTGAATCGCATCGTAAATACCAACCACGGCGGTTTGCGTTTTGCCTGGCAGGTTGCCCGCAATCAGCAGGGTAACGCCGAATTCGCCCAGCGCCCGCGCGAAGGCAACCAGGCTCGCGGCTCCGATCGCGCGCCGCGAGAGCGGCAGCGTCACACGCCAGAATACACGCCACTCTGACGCCCCCAGGCTCCGCGCTGCCTTCTCATAAGCCGGGCCCGCCGTTTCAAACGCCGCTCGGGCCGATCTCGTCAACAACGGCGTCGCATAAAACGCCGATGCTACCACCGCCGCCTGCCACGTAAAGAGCAGCGGCCGGCCGAACAGCGCTTCGTAAAGATAGCCGAGTGGGCTGGAAGCCCCCAGCACCACAAGCAGGTAATAGCCAAGCACCGTCGGCGGCAGCAGCAGCGGCAACGCCACCACCGCGTCCACCAGCTCTTTGCCGCGAAACTCGCGGTTCGCGAGCACCCATGCAATGCCCAGCCCGCACGGCACCGAGACGAGCGTGGCCAGAACGGCAACGCGCAAACTGAGCCAGAGCGGGAACCAACTGGAGGTCATCGCGGAATCCAATTATATCTGCCGGAACCTGGCGCTGAAGTGCCGTAGGAATGGCGGCTCCGCTTCAATCGCGAGCCCGCGAATCTCTTCACGCCGCGCATTCACTTCAAGAATCGCTTCTACCACGTAATCGATATGGCTTTGCGTGTAGACGCGCCGCGGAATGGCCAGCCGCAGCAGCTCATGCTGCGCGTTCGCGCCGAACATCACGGAACCGATTTCCACCGAGCGGATGCCCGCGTGACGATAAAGCTCAACGGCCAGTGCCTGTGCGGGAAACTGATGCTTTGGAATGTGCGGCAGCATGCGCGCGGCGTCAATGTAGATGGCATGGCCGCCCGGCGGCTCGACAATGGGCACACCGTGGTCCGCGATGTGGCGCCCCAGGTAGCCCGTCGAAGCGATACGGTACCGCAGATAGTCCGGGTGCAGAATCTCCTCCAGACCCACCGCGATCGCTTCGAGATCCCGCCCCGCAAGCCCGCCGTACGTGGGAAAGCCTTCGGTGAGGATCAGCAGGTTCGTCTCCTGCACCGCCAGCCGGTCGTCATTGGTGCAGAGCAGCCCGCCAATATTGGCAAAAGCATCCTTCTTCGCGGAGAACGTACAGCCGTCAGCGTAGGAGAACATCTTCTGCGCGATCCGTTTGGGCGTCCAGTCCGCATAACCCGGCTCGCGCTGCGCGATGAACCAGGCATTTTCGGCGAAACGGCAGGCATCCAGGTACAGCGGAATCGCGTGCCGCGCTGCCACCTGCTTCACCGCGGCAATATTCGCCATCGAGACCGGCTGTCCGCCGCCCGAGTTATCCGTGACCGTGATCATCACCAGGGGAATATTCGCGGCGCCCTCCGTCTCGATCAGCCGCTCGAGCGCTCGAACATCCATATTGCCCTTGAAATTGATCCGCGCCTGTGTATCCGCGGCCTCCGGTGTGAGTAAATCAACGGCGCGCGCCCCCGTAAACTCGATATTCGCGCGCGTTGTGTCGAAATGGGTGTTATTCGGTATCACCTGGCCTTTACGGCACAGCACCGTAAATAGAATCCGTTCCGCGGCTCGTCCCTGATGGGTGGGAATCACGTGCCGAAAGCCCGTGAGGTCTCGCACCACGCCTTCCATTCGGTAAAAGCTTTCGCTTCCCGCATAGGATTCGTCGCCCCGCATCATGGCCGCCCATTGCGCGGTCGACATCGCGCTCGTGCCTGAATCCGTCAACAAATCGATCAGAATGTTCTGCGCTTCAATCAGGAACAGGTTGTATCCTGCGGCCTGGAGGTAGCCCTCCCGCTCCTCCGGCGTGGTCTGGCGAATTGGCTCCACGCTCTTGATCCGGAACGGTTCGATGATGGTTTTCACTAAGCTTCCACCTCCATCTTGGCCATCGCAGCCTTGCCGCTCTGCCACTTCACCAGCGCGACGCCAACGAAGATCACCACCGTCGCTAACGCCTCGCGAGGGCCGAAGGGCTCTCGGTAGAACATCCAGCCGAGCGCCAGTGCCACCACGGAGTTGACGTAGGAGTAGATCGACACCACCGCCACCGGCAGGCGATCCAGCGCATACGTATAGGCGCTGTAACCGATGATCGACCCGAAGATCACCAGATAAAACAGCGCCGCGACGCTGCGCCCGCTCCAGTGGATTTGATGGCTGCTGACGAATAGCGCGAACGGTAACGCCGCGAGCCCCGCGACCACCTGTTGTACCGCGCCCACGACAACCGGATGCACATCTACTTTGCGGCGCCTCTGGTAGATCGATCCGAAACACCAGGAAATCGTGCCCACTTGCAGAATCAGGAAGCCGTCGAACGCGGTGCTGCTGAATTCACCAGAGCCCATGCCGCCCGAGACCAGCAAGCCCACTCCCACACATCCAATCAGCATTCCAAAGATCGTCGGTGGATGGAGCCGCTCTCCACCCGGCATCAGCGCTTCCATTCCCACCAGCCAGAACGGAGAAAGTGTCGTGATTAATCCCGCGAGGCCGCTCGGAACTCTCAGTTCGGCAAAAGTGAGACAGCCATTTCCGATCGCCAGAATTAGAATCCCGCTCAAAATCGCGTGACGCAACTCGGCGCCACGAGGCAAACGCGCTCCACGCGCCGAAACCACTGCCAACATGGCGCAACCGGACAATAAAAACCTGGTCGTAAGCAGGACGAATGGGGGAAATGCCTCCAGGCTCATGCGGATGCCCAGGTACGTAGTTCCCCAAAAAAAGCAGACGGCGGCGAGCGCCAGATACGCTCGAAATGCCGGAGAAACAGACAAGTTTTAGGGTAACATCGCTCACTCCGTTAAAATGAAAAGCTTGATCATTACACTGACCGTAAATCCCGCCATCGATCGCACCATCACCGTGGATCGCTTGGCCTTCGAAGATCGCGCGTACATTACGACGAGCCGGGAGTCCGCCGGGGGCCGGGGCATTAACGCCTCCTACGTTATCCATTGCTTCGGCGGAAAAACCAAGGCCATCGTGCCAGCGGGCGGCGAATCGGGCACACACTTCGAAGACCTGGTGAAGGCCAGTGGATTCGAACTTGTCGTGGTCCCGGTGAACTGCTGCGTACGCCACAACCTGATCATTACCGACAAGCAGGGCCTCACCATCAAGCTCAATGAGCCAGGTGCGCCACTCGATAGATCTGAGCTCGCGCTCATTGAAAAAGAGGTTCGCGCCAACTTGAATAAAGTGAGCTGGCTGCTGATTTGCGGCAGCCTTCCGCCCGGAGTGCCCGCCAAATTCTACGCCCAACTCATCACCCTGGCTCGCAAGCGGGGAGTGAAGACGCTGCTCGATGCCGACGGCGACGCGCTCGAGGTTGGCATCGCGGCCAAGCCGACGGTTGTAAAGCCCAATCAACAGGAGGCTGAACGGTTGCTCAAGACGGCGCTGCTGACCCGTACCCACTTCGTCAACGCGGTGGAACATATTCGCAAGATGGGTGCGGAATCCGTCATCCTTTCGTTAGGCACCCAGGGGGCCGTCGGCGCATTCGATCACCAGATGTTCGAGGTCATTCCGCCACGCGTGGATGCGATTGCCCCGATCGGCGCAGGCGATGCTCTGGCTGCGGCGTTCGCATGGGCCATGGAACGCCGCGATGATTTCCGCGATGCTCTTCGCTGGGGCGTCGCCGCCGGAACTGCGTCCGCACGCCTGCCCGGAATGCGGTTCGCCAATCTCACCGAAACCGAGGAAATCTATAAACAGGTCGACGTCCGGCAGGTGGAGTGAACCATGCGGCCGGCTGAGACTGCCTCTAAATCCGCCGACTCAAAGCACGAGAGCCTGGTTCGCTCCGCCGGCGTCGTTTCGGCTTCCGTTTTTCTAAGCCGGATCACCGGCCTCATCCGCGAAATCGCCATGGCGCGGCTGTTCGGCGCCGGCCAGATCTACGACGCTTTTCTGCTCGGCTTCCGTATCCCCAATCTCACGCGAGATTTGTTTGCCGAGGGCGCGCTCTCCTCGGCCTTCGTTCCTATCTTCACGAAGTATCTTTCCACAAAAGGGAAGAAGGACGCCGCCGAGCTCGCGAACCTCGTGGCCACGGCGCTGATTGTCGTGGTCGGCGTTCTCTGTTTGCTGGGTATGATCTTCAGTCCGGTGCTGGTTAAGCTGCTCGCGCCCGGCTATGCGGATGTCCCCGGGAAATTCGAATTGGCCGTGAAGCTCACGCGTATCATGTTCCCGTTCTTGCTGATGGTGGCGCTCGCCGCCCTGGCCATGGGCGTGTTGAACGCTTGCAATCAGTTCGGTGTCCCCGCGACTTCCTCCACGTTTTTCAATATCGGCTCTCTCGGATTCGGCTTGGCCCTGGGCTTTCTGGCCGGCCCCCACCTCGGGATCAGCCCCATCGAAGGCATGGCGTACGGTGTGGTCATCGGCGGCGCCTTGCAACTGCTCTGGCAGGTGCCGAGCCTTGTGCGCTCCGGGTTTGCCTTCCATCCAAGAATCAATCTCTCCCACCCCGGTTTACGCAACATCCTGCAACTGATGGGTCCGGCGATCGTCGGCAACGCTTCGGTGCAGGTCAACGTCATGGTCAACACGAACTTCGCCTCCAGCATCACGGATTCCGCCGGTCATGTGATCAACGGCCCCGTGAGCTGGCTCGGATACGCTTTTCGTTTCATGCAGTTGCCACTGGGATTATTTGGCGTGGCGATCGCATCGGCGACCTTGCCTGCCGTCTCCCGCAGCGCCGCCAGTGGCAATATGGCCGAGTTTCGAGAAACATTGGGACGGTCGCTCGGCATGATCTTTCTGCTGACCATTCCGTCCTCCGTGGGGCTCTCTGTGTTAGGCGACAGCATGATTGCCGCCGTCTATCAGGGCGGAAGATTTCGCGCATACGACACCCACCAGACCGCACTCGCGCTCTCTTGTTATGCCATTGGCCTGGCCGGCTACGCCGCCATCAAAGTGCTGGCGCCCGCCTTTTATGCGCTCAATGACGCCCGCACGCCCATGCTGGTGAGCCTGGCATCGATTCTGGTCAACGTTATCGCAGCCTCCAGCATGGTCAAGCTCGCCGGCCTCGGCCACGCTGGTCTTGCTCTCTCCACTTCTTTGGTCGCATTATTTGGTTCCGCTGTGCTCTTTGATCTAATCCGCCGCCGCGTCGGCAGGCTTGACGGCCGCCGCTTATCGGCTGCATTTTTCAAAATCACCGCAGCCTCGACGCTCATGGGCTTGGCGTGCGCACTGTCCAGCCGTATGGTGCAACACGCGCTGGGAGTCTCGCGCCTGGCTCGCGTGGCCGATCTCGCCATCTCGGTTCCGGTGGGGCTCGCAGTTTTTCTTGCGGCGGCGAAGTTGTTTCGATTGCCGGAGCTAGAGGCTGCCCGGCGAGCGCTGATTGTACCTTTAATGCGTCGGTTCGGGGTCGGGCGTGCTAAAATCTAAGGCACAGGATGCTGCCAGACATAAAGTTGGCGATCCGGTTGCAGGACATTGACAATCGGGTCGCTGAGCTGACCAAGGAAATTTCGGCTCTTCCAAAACACACCGCCCAAATCGAAAAGAAATTAGAGTCGCACGAGCGTAAGCTGGAAGCGGACCGCGCGGCCCTCACCGCCAACCAGAAGGATCGCAAGAACTTCGAGAACGAAATCCAGGTCCAACAGCAGAAAATCTCCAAGCTGAAAGACCAGATGCTCGCGGCGAAAACCAACGATCAGTATCGCGCCTTCCAGAACGAGATCGATTATTGCGAAAAGGAAATTCGCCGCTCGGAAGATGGCATTCTCGAGCTGATGACCGCTTCCGAACCGCTCGATCGCAACGTGAAGGCCGCCGAATCCGCTCTCAAGCAGGAAAAGGCTCACGTAGACCGGGAGAAGGAGCAGGCACGGGAGCGCACTGCCGGCGATCAACGCGAATTGGATACCCTGCAGACGGAACGGCGCAGTATCGCGACGCAGATGACGCCCAGCGTGCTGGCCGCCTATGAACGTGTGCGCAAGTTGCGGCGTGGCGTCGCGGTCGCCGAAGCCATCGAAGGCCGCTGCTCCCAATGCCACATGTCCCTGCGCCTTCAATTCTTCCAGGATTTGAAGCGCGGCGATGAAGTCATGCACTGCGAGAGTTGCAGCCGGATCCTGTTCTACAATCCTCCGCAGTCCATCGAGAACCTTACCGGCGAAGCGGCTCCTGCCGCGCAGGGCTAAATCCGCTTCAAGAAACTTTGCCGTCGGCGCCCAGGTACACCTGTCTGTGCTGGTGAAAAGCCAGATTCGCCAGGTGCGGTCCGGCAACCGCGTTGGCCCCGACTTCCACCGGCGCATTCGGCTCCTTCCGCGATTTCACGCAGTCCAGAAAATTCTGGATGTGCGATTCAATCGGCACCGCTGCGTCCATCTTCTGCACCGGCTCGCGGTTGTTTTTCCACGGCTCCGCCCAGATGCGGAAACCAGCTTCGTCGATAATCATCGTCCCTTTGTCGCCCTGGAACTGAATCGACCAGCCGTTATCGTAGGAATTGGCGTAATCCAACGTCCAGGTGGCGATGAAGTCCGGATACTCGAAAACCGCGCAAAATACGTCCGGCGTCTCGGAGCCCGTCATCTTCGCCACTTGCCCGTAGGAAATTGCCGACCGCGGCGGCCCGGCGTTCGTGAACCACTGCACCACATCCATCAAGTGCGTCCCCTGATCCGTCATGTTGCCGCCGGAGTAATCCCAGAAATAACGCCAGTAGCGAAAGCGCATCGGCTCCATGGCGTGATCGCGCGCTGAGCCCTGGAAGCGCTGCCAGTCAAGCTTTCCCGGAAGCGGCGAATTATCCAGCTCCTTGGCGATATTCCAGTTCCACTGCGGTTTCACCAGCGTGATTCTGCCCAAAATGCCGCTGTCCACAAGCTGCTTGCCCTTGATGATCGGCTCCGCGCTGCGCCGCTGCATGCCCACCTGCACGATCTGCTTGGTGCGCCGCACCGCCGCGACAATCTGCGCGCCCTCCTCGAGTGAATGCGACATGGGCTTTTCCAGGTAAACGTCCTTTTTCGCGTCGAGCGCCGCCTGCAAGCACGGGTAATGTTGATGATCGGGCGTCGCGATCACCACGGCATCGATGCCGGTTTGCGCCAGCAGTTCGTGATAATCCACGTAAGCCTTGGCATCCGGAGCGTCCGCTTTTGCTTTTTCGAGATTGGGCTCGTAGACGTCGCTCACCGCTACGCATCGTGCGCCCAATTTCTGAAAATTGCTGCTCAGATAGCGCCCGCGTCCGCCGGTGCCGATCACGGCATATGACAAGCGCTCGCTCGCGCCCCACACTGAGGGCGGAATGAAAAGCGGCGCACTCGCGACCGCCAGAGAGCGTGTAATGAATTTGCGGCGATCAAAGTCCATGCGGCGATTCCTTTCTTTGCGGTTTACTATATCGCAAAGACGCCGCTATCAGATTTTAATTGGCCTTCGGGGCGCGGAGCGATGGGGCCGCGCTTTGGGTAGGCGGCGCGGAGAAAAACTGGTCGCTTTCCGGCTTGATGTTTAGTCCCTTGGTAGTGGTGTCAATCCACTCCTTCGTCTTCATCCTCTGGAGGTCCGTGAAGATCTGGTCCTTGACCTCGGCAAATGGCTTTGCGTTCGAGGACTCGCCACGGAAAATATAGAATCCGTTCGGCTGGCGCACCGGTTCACTGACGTCGCCGGGCTTCAACGCCAGCGCTACCGATCGAATCGCCTCCGGCAAATTGGCCGACTCGGCCCGCGTGAACGTCAGGTCGCCGTTCTTTGCCTTCGTCGACTCGTCATCCGAGTTCTCTTTCACCAGCTTCACGAAGTCAGCCCCGCCTTTAGCTTCTTTCACTAGCTGCTCAGCCTTCGCTTTGGCCTCGTCTTCACTCAAATGCTTCTTGCCGTCGGCCGCGGTGCTCGGTGAACTGCTAAAGGAAATGTGAATGAGCTTGATGGTCACTTGCTCGAATTGCGTCTTGTGCTGATCGTAATAGGCCTGCTGCTCCTCGACGCGCACTGGAAACTCGCTCGAGACCTTTTGCACTTCCGCGTTCATGAGCATGTTCATGCGATACGATTGGATCGCTTCTTTGTACGGGCTCTTTTCGTCGAGCTTGTCCTTTTCCGCCAGTTCACTCAACTTCTTCATCAGCAGGTACTTCTCAACTAACTGCTTGCGATCGCGCATCACGCCCGTGCGTTGTTGTTGAGGCAATACGCTGAGGAATTTCTCGAGTTCGCCCCACGTCAGCCTCTTGCCGTCGCCATACTCGGCGATTACCGTGTCGGCGGTCAGTCCCGGCGCTGCCGGAGGAGCCGGTGTTTGGGCCATGCCAACGGCCGTGAAAAGGATGCAGACAGACACAGGTAATTTCATGCGACGAGAGCCTTTGGATTAAGATGACTTCGTTCCAGTCTATCACGCGCTACTAAAAGAGACGGTCCATATGCGAATTCGTCGCCGAGATTTCCTAAGCACCACCAGCGGCCTTATCCTAGCGCCCGCGCTTGCCCGCGCCCGCGAGTTGAGCTGCGATGTCGCCGTCATTGGCGGCGGTGTGGGAGGCTGCGCAGCCGCTCTGGCCGCTGCCCGGAACGGCATGCGCGTGATTCTGACCGACGAGACCGATTGGCTGGGCGGCCAGCTCACTTCCCAGGCCGTTCCGCCGGACGAGCACGCCTGGATCGAGTCGTTCGGCTGCACGCGCTCTTACCGCGAATATCGTGACCGTGTGCGCGATTATTACCGCCGAAATTACCCGCTCACCGAAGATGCGCGGCGCCGGCGCGACCTCAACCCCGGTAATGGCCGCGTCTCCCGCCTGACGCACGAACCGAGGGTTTCGCTCGCCGTGCTGGAGGAAATGCTTGCCCCGTTCATCAGCGGCGGCGAAGTCATCGTGTTCCTGCGCCATAAACCGATCGCAGCCGACGTAGCCGGAGACGCCGTCCGCTCCGTCACACTGCGCAATCTCGAAACAGGCCATGACCGCACCATCACCGCGCCCTACTTTCTCGACGCTACCGAGCAAGGCGACCTGCTGCCCCTTGCGCACGTCGAGTACGTCACCGGCGCGGAGTCCATCAAAGATACCGGCGAGCCGCATGCCTCGCCCAACGCCCGCCCCTCCGACATTCAGGCTTTCACCTACTGCTTCGCCATGGATTACCTGCCGGGCGAAGACCACACCATCGACAAGCCTACGGACTATGCTTTCTGGCGCGATTATGTTCCGACTCTGAAACCCGCGTGGTCCGGCAAGCTACTGAGCTGGACCATCGCCGACCCCATCGAAGTCGCTCCCCACACCTACGCCTTCGACCCGCAATACGACGAGCGTCACTCCGATGGCGGCCTGTGGCTCTACCGACGCATTGCTGACCGCCGCAACTTCACTCCCGGCGCCTACGCGAGTGACATCTGCCTGGTCAACTGGCCGCAGAACGACTACTGGCTCGGCAATCTCTGTGATGTCAGCGAAGAGGAAGCCTCGCGCCACCGTGCCCGCGCCAAGCAGCTCAGCTTCTCGTTGCTCTACTGGATGCAAGCGGAAGCGCCGCGCGCCGATGGCGGCATCGGTTGGCCCGGCCTGCGCCTTCGCCCGGACATCACCGGTACCGCTGACGGCCTCGCCAAGCATCCGTATATTCGCGAATCGCGTCGCATCCGCGCCGAGTTCACGGTCATCGAGCAGCATATTGGAACAGACGCGCGCCGCAAAGTCACCGCGTCGTCCGGCGATCTGGTGGCCGAGCATTTCCCCGATTCCGTCGGCGTCGGCAGCTACCGCATCGATCTCCATCCCACGTCCGGCGGCGACAACTACATCGACATCAGCAGCCTGCCTTTCGAAATCCCCATGGGTGCGCTAATTCCCCAGCGCGTAGAGAACCTGCTTGCAGCGGCCAAGAACCTCGGCGTCACCCACATCACCAACGGGTGTTACCGTCTCCACCCAGTCGAGTGGAACATCGGTGAATCCGCCGGCCTGCTGGCCGCGCGCGCCGTGCAGCTCAAGACGCCGCCGCGCCGCATCCGCAGCAACGAAAAACTGCGCCGCGAATTTCAGGCTTGGATCACAGACCAGGGCGTCGAAATCGCCTGGCCCAAGCTGACACCGCGCTGAAGAACGCTCAGGCTATAATTGTCACCGCCATACCCGCGTCCAACACCATGAAAATTGAAAATCGTCCCGGCGGCTACTCGTTTCTGAAGGGCATCAGCCCGTACTCGGGTGGTGTCGCCGCGCTGCTTGGTTTCGAAATCGTGCACGTGCGGCTGGAGCACGCCATCCCTCTCGAACGCGGGTTCGCGGCCATCGATCAGTACCTCGAATCGCAGCGCCGTCCTCGCCACGCCTTGTGCGCTATCGAGTTGCGCTCTCCCCGGCCTTTCTCCTTTCAAGGATTTCAGGAATTCAATCAGGGCTACGTATCGATTCTTCAGCGCTGGGGCCTTCTGCTCGATGGAGTCAATCCCGTCGCGCGCACCAATGTCGCGCCGCACCTGCTCGCGCCCGCGGAACCAGTGGTCTACGGCTTTTCGATCACATTGCCCGCCGAAAATGCCGCTCCCTCGTTCGTGATTGCCGGTTCGGGCGAGCTACCCGAAGGCTCGCTCGACCCGCACGACGTAATTCGCCGCGGAGAAACGTCCCCCGATGCGATGCGCCAGAAGGCCCGCTTCGTGATGCAACTGATGTCGGCGCGGCTCGCAGGACTCGACGCAAGCTGGAAACAGGTGACGGCGACCCAAGTGTATACCGTCCAGAACATCCACCCGTTTATCGAGCAGGAGATTCTCGCGGCCATGCTCGAAGCGTCCTCGCACGGTATTCATTGGCATTACGCCCGGCCTCCCATCGAAAGCATCGAGTACGAAATGGATCTCCGCGGCTGCCGGCGCGAAGTGATTCTGGCTTAGGGCATGGAACAGAAATTCCGAGGCGGGAAACTACTGAAGTTGAAGGTCGGGGATATCACGCGTGAGCCTGCCGATGCCATTGTGAACGCAGCGAACTCAGCGCTCGCTGGTGGTGGTGGAGTGGATGGCGCCATCCATCGCGCCGGCGGCCCTGCCATCATGCGGGAACTCGATCAGATCCGCGCCAAGACCGGCGGTTGCCCCACAGGAAATGCCGTCGTCACCGCTGCAGGCCTGCTGCCCGCACGTTTCGTTTTTCACTCCGTGGGTCCGGTCTATCGCAACGGCAAAAACCGCGAGGCCGAATTATTGGCCTCGTGTTACCACACATGCCTCGAGCTCGCCGAAGAACAGGGGATCACTACGATCGCGTTCCCGTCGATCAGCACGGGCGCGTATGGCTATCCGATCCGTGAAGCGGCTCAGATCGCGATCGGCGAAGTCGCACGCCATCTGAATGCCGAAGGAGGCTCGCTGCGGCAGGTCACGTTCGTACTGTTCAGCGAAGCGGACTACCAGGTGTACGCGAACTGCCTGGGGCCCGAACCCGGTTAAAGCCCGTTTTTCCGCGCCACCAGCACGCGCGATGGATAGAACGTCTGCCGCACCAGGGCTTCCCGTTCGATGTGGAAATCGCTTGCTTCCACCAGCTCGGGCACGCGCTCTTCCACTTGCCGGCCCCAGAACGCGGGCGCTACCTTGCCTGCCACGCGGTACGCCGCATTGAATGCGGGTGTCTTCTGGCCGATGAGCACCAGCACGAGCTGTCCTCCGCATCGCAGCACGCGGCGAAATTCGCCAATGGTCCGGACAATATCGTCGCCGGAAAGAAGTTCGAGCAGGTAGCAGCAAAACACGCTGTCAAATGCGGCGTCGCGGAATGGCATGTGCCGCGCATCCACGGCATGGCACTGCGTACGGGATGAGGGGAACTCACGCTGTACGCGGTGATGCGTCCGCCGCGCCATATTGGGCGAAAGATCCACCCCAAGCGTCGAGCCGCCGGGATTCTTGCGCACCAGACGCCGGAACATCTCGCCCGATCCGGTGGCCACTTCCAGGACGCGCATGCCGTCCGTCAATTCGCAGATCTCGAGCGCCCGGCGGTGCGCGCGCGAGTGAAACAGGTTCGTCGAGATACTGTACACCGGGGCCAGCCGGTCATACACCCGGCGCGTTCGCTCCGCCAGCGTTGCCGGCAGGCCATTAATGGGCCACGTGGTGATCGTATATTCGAGCTTGTTCAAGCGCTGATCCTCTTCCTGGCCACCCTACGAAACTGCGGCCCACTCTGTCTGTAGTTCAGGAACTTCGATCTCAATGCGGGTACCTTTCCCCGGGTGACTGTCAATCCACATCCGGTAGTCCGCACCGAACAGCACTTTCAACCGTTCATTTACGTTGCTGACCCCGATCCCCTGCTCGAGCAGTTTGGCCAGCTTCGCCTCGGGGATTCCGACGCCGTCGTCTTCCACCACCAGATGCAGCCGGCCGTCCATGCGTCGCGTGCGCAGCCGGATCGTCCCGCCTTCAATTTTGCTGCTGAGACCGTGCTTGACGCAATTCTCAATCAACGGCTGCAGCATCATACTGGGCACCAGCATGTCCAGGCTTTGTGCATCGACTTCTTTTTCAAAGCGCAGCTTCTCGCCGAATCGGGCAACTTCGATAGATAGGTAATCCTCAATGAAATCCAGCTCGTCGCGTAGCGGACTGTAGTTGTCATGTTTGCGCAGCAAACGGCGCAAAATGCGTGAGAGCTTCAACACCATCAACCGTGCCTGTTGCGGATCGGTACGAATCAGCGAAGAAACCGAGTTCAGCGTGTTGAATAAAAAGTGCGGATTGATCTGGCTGGTGAGCGCCGCAAGGCGTGCCTGCATCAACAGCCGCTGCTGTTCTTCCAGCTTATTTTCATTGCGCGTGTTATTCCAGATCTTGAGTGGCAGCCCGACAGCGAAAAGAGTCGTCGCGCATATCGCCGCAAAGTACAGCCCATGGTGGTTCGGCCCGGCTGGCGTCAAGGCAAAAACCTTCCTAGGCGCGAAGCGATGGAGCGCCTGCCGCAGGCATTCCGAAACCAGAATCACGAAAAGGAAAATCAGGTGAAACCCGCCGCGCCGGTATTGCCGCTGCTTGAAAAAGCGATAGATATTTAAATCGAAAAATGGTGAGAAGCGCCAAATGTCTTCGGTGTCCGCCGCCACATCGCGCAACAGGCCACCCAGCACCCCGACCGCGGCGAATAGCGGCATCGTGAGGGTTTCGTGCCGGAACATCGCCGGCAGAGAGATCAGCACTCCCGATAGCAGCCCGCTGACATACCCGCCCAAAATTCCCGCGAGCAGGCTGCCTTCAAGTCCCAGATCCACCGCCTGGTAGGCAGGACTCAGAACCCGCGTCAGAACACCGGCCGCAAACACGACCGAGAACCACAGGGCGAGCTTCAGCCGTTGATTCAGCGTGCGATTTTCGCGCAATAACATGCGCTGCACACCACTGGGCCGAACCAGAATACTGGCCAGTGATGCTACCACACCAAGCTTGACCAGCAGTGTGAGAAGGAGCGTGTCCACTCGCAGCCATTATAATAGAAGGAGTCTGACCGATACCCACGATCAAAGTCCCGTGATTTCTGTGTTCCGGCTCGAAAAGGTAGCCGAAGCGACATTCCCCACTCGCTGGGGAGAGTTCCGCATCTTCGGGTTTGCGGGACACTACGCGGACCGGGTCGAGGAAGCCGTGGCGTTGCGCACGGGCGATCTTGCCGGCGAACCTCCGCCGCTCGTCCGCATTCATTCCCAGTGCCTTACGGGTGATGTATTTCACAGCCTGCGTTGCGATTGCCGCGCACAGCTCGAGCTATCGCTCGCGCGCATCACCGACGAAGAACGCGGGCTATTGATTTACGAGCATCAGGAAGGCCGCGGCATCGGCCTGCTCAACAAGCTGCGTGCGTACGAGTTGCAGGATCATGGCGCCGACACCGTCGAGGCGAATGAACGGCTGGGCTTCGATGCGGATCTGCGCAGCTATCAGCTGCCCGCCGCGATTCTGCGCTACTTCGATCTCACGCGAGTGCGGCTGCTCTCCAATAACCCCGAAAAAGTCGACGCCGTCGAACGGGCCGGCGTTCATGTGGTCGAAAGGATTCCCTGCCTGACCGACTACGTGGATTCCTCAGCGGACTACCTGCGTACGAAGAAAAACAAGATGGGCCACCTGATCGACGGCTTGTAACGTTAGCCCCAGTTCCCTCCGAGCACAAATCCTTTCAATCCATCACGACCAGAGCTTCGCCTATTGTTCGCCACAAAAACAATATGTAGTGGTTATTCTAGTCCGAGACGGATCTGTAGTGTCACGATAACTCGCTAACAGCAAAAGATTTCCTCAAGAAATCTCTTGAAAATGCGGATTTTGTTTGACACAATCGGTTGTGGCCGAAAGTGGTCCGAAAGTGGATCAAAAATGGCGAGCGGCGATCAAAACCGGGAAACGCAGCCAGTCGAGCCCCCTCGTGGGATGTTCGATTGCCGTCTCGATGACAAAGGCCGCCTCAAGTTGCCAGTGCAGTTCCAGCACTTCATTAATTCGCTTACGGAGAAGCAGCTCTTCGTGACCAGTCTGGACCGGCGCATAGCCCAAATATACCCGATCACGGTGTGGCGCGAGAACGAAAAGTTTTTTGAGAGTTTCCGGGATAACCCGCAAGTGGCGCAGGACGTTGCATTCAACGCCAACGATCTGGGCGCGGACGCGGAGATGGATTCGCAGGGGCGCGTGCTGTTCAACACGGCGCTGCGCGAGCAGTTGGATCTGGAAGGCCAACAGCTTCACCTGTACGCTTATCGCGGACATGTCAAAGTTCTGACGCATGCGCTCTATGAAGAGCGGCGGCAGCGCGCTTCGAAAGCCGCCACGGAAAACGTGGATCTGCTCGAGCGGGCGGGATTGAAGTGATGCCGTATGCACTATCCGGTGCTGTGCGCCGAGGCTCTGGAGTATCTGGCGATCCGGCCGGACGGGACGTATCTCGATGCAACCACGGGGCTTGGTGGGCATACACGCGAGATCGCGCGACGGCTGACAATCGGATTTGTGATTGCCAACGATCGCGACTCGGAGTCGCTCGAGTTTGCGCGGGCCAACACGCTGGAGTTCGCGGATCGCATCCGGTTCCGGCAGGGCACGTTTTCGGATTTGCAGGGAATTGGCAAGGTGGACGGGATGGTAGCGGATTTGGGAGTGAGCCGCTATCAACTGACCGAACCGCACAGGGGTTTTTCGATCTTGGCCGAGGGTCCGGTCGACATGCGCATGGACCAATCGCAACGCATGACGGCCGGAGATTTGGTCAATTCTGCCGCCGAAAAGGCAATCGCCGATTGGATCTACCAACTCGGCGAAGAAAGGAGGGCGCGGAGGATAGCCAGAGCAATCGTTCGGGCGCGGCCCATACGGAGCACCCTACACCTGGCCGGTGTAGTGGAGCGGGCCGTGCCCCGGACGGGCCACCTGCATCCCGCCACGCGAACCTTCATGGCCTTGCGGATGGTGGTCAACGACGAGCAGGGGGAACTCGACCGCTTGCTCGATCTGGCGCCCGGCCTGATCACGGCCGGAGGCAGGATGGTAGTGATTTCCTTCACGTCACTCGAAGACAGAAAAGTGAAGGAGAAATTTCGAACCTGGGGGCGGGAAGGACGCGCTGAGGTGCTGACGAAGCGCCCGGTGACTCCTTCTCAGAAAGAAGTTGAAGACAACCCGGCATCACGCAGCGCCAAGCTGCGGGCTGTCGAGATGCGGTAACGAGGAAAGCAACAAGCCATGGCAACGCTGGCGACACATTTCAGAAAAGACGAGTCGGTGATCTATAGCGAGGAGGTGTTCGCCACTCCCGCTCCGCGCAAGGCCGCAATGCCGCCGGATCCCTTTCGTTTGCGCTCTCTGCCGAACGAGGACGTATACTTTTTCGTCAAGCGCATCGATAACTCTCGTGTTCTGAAACAAAAAGACCCACGCGCAGCGCGCGAATGCTGGTCGGCCATCGGCGCCTTCGCCGTGCTGGCGGTTCTGCTGGCGGGCGCGCTGGCGCCGACGGTTTGGGGAACCTTCGCGGGCTACCAGGTGCAAGCGCTCAAACAGGAGCGGCAGCGGCTGGTGGATGAGCGGAGCACGCTCGAAGTGGACGAGGCTGCGCTGCTGAGCCCCGCTCGGCTGGAGAAACTCGCCAAGGCACAGAGACTGTTGGAGCCGGCGCCGGGACAGGTGATCCACCTGGATCCGCATGGGGACGGCTCGATGGCCATGAATCTCACCAAGTAAGCAGGTATGCATGCTTGTCCAGGAGCCGCTCACCAGGATCGTACTGATGGACCGGCAGGAACTCCGGCCACCGCGCGATCTTTCCTATTCGCGGCGTCTGACCTGGCTCGCCGCAGGAGCTTTGGTCTGGGCAGTTCTTATTTTCGGCAAGCTGATCTCGCTGCAAATCATCCATCATAAGGACTACGCGCGGCTGGCACACCAGCAGCAAGAGCTAAAGGTCGATATTCCGGCGCCCCGCGGCCCGATTTTCGACCGCACGGGCCAGCCTTTGGCAATGAGCGTCCCTACCGAATCGGTATCGGTGAACCCGCTAAAGGTTCCGGATATGGGCGTGGCTTCCGAGATCCTGGCGAGGATTCTGCATATCGATGCGGGCGATCTGCACAATCGCATGCGCCGGGACTACGACCATCATGTCGGATTTCTTTGGGTCAAACGCAAGATCGCTAATAGCGAGGCGGAGCAGTTAAGGAGCCTGCATCTCGACTGGATCGACTTCCAAACCGAGAGCCAGCGACACTATCCCAACGCCACGCTGGCAGCGCACGTGCTGGGTTCGGTGGACCACGACGAGCGCGGGAATGCCGGAATCGAGCAGAGCCTGGATCCCGAACTACGCGGCCACGCCGGACAGGAACTGATGCTCACCGACGTGAAGCGGCGCGGCATCGACTCACAGCTCTCAGCGCGCCCGCACGCCGGCATGCCACTGACGCTGACCATTGATTCGCGGATTCAATTCGCGGCGGAACGCGAACTCGCGAAAGGCGTGGAGCTGCACCACGCGAGGACCGGCAGCATCATCGTGATGAATCCGTACAACGGGGAAATTCTGGCGCTGGCAAACTACCCGACCTTCGACCCGAACGAACCGCCGAAGACCGGAGAGGATCCGTTCCATCGATTTGATCTCGCGGTTTCCGTGCCGTTCGAGCCGGGATCGGTGTTCAAAGTCGTAACGCTCTCGGCGGCGCTCGAGACCACCAGTTTGCGGCCTGACTCGCCCATCAACTGCTATAACGGGGTGCTGCGGCTGCCGGGCCGCGTGATTCACGAAGCCCACCACGGTTTCGGCGTCATTCCGATGCACGAAGTTCTGGAGCGTTCGAGCAACATCGGCGCTATCCAGATCGGCTTTCGTGTGGGGGCGCAGAACATGTACACCTACGCGCGGCGCTTCGGTTTTGGCGGATCAACGGGAATCGGACTCCCGGCCGAATCGAGCGGCCTGGTTCGGCGGCTCAACCACTGGGGCACGACTTCGCTGGCGTCGATCTCGATGGGCCACGAAGTCAGCACCACGTCGATCCAGTTGGCGCGGGCGTGCGCGTCGATCGCCAACGGAGGGTTGCTCGTCAAGCCGAAGCTGATTCTCAAAGAAGGCGACAATCCCACCCCGACCGCACCACCCGTCCGCATTCTCAGGCCGGAGACGGCTATCACGATGCGGCAGATGATGGAAGGCGTGGTAATCAGCCCGCATGGAACCGCCCACAGGCATGTTCACCTGGCCGGATATACGGCCGGTGGCAAAACCGGAACGGCTCAGATTTTCGATCTCAAAACGCACCGCTACACGCATTTCTATAATGCGTCGTTCATGGGATTCGCCCCGGTTACTAACCCGGCTTTCATCATGGTGGTCACGCTGATTGGAACCACGACCAATGCTGGGATGGGCGGCGCCGTGGCCGGGCCCGTGTTTCAGGCCGTAGCGACCGAAGCTCTGCGGGTGCTCGACGTGCCGAAGGATCTGCCGGATGACACGCCGGAACCGGAAAACGCCGCGCCTGCGGATGACGATTCGAATGACCTGGCGATTGCCGACCTGGGCTCGCCTGGGCCGAACGTGATGGAAGAACAGGCTGCGCAGAACGCGGCGGGCGATCCGGCAGACGCGGATCTTGGCCCGAAGGTCCCGAATTTCCGGGGCAAGACGATGCGCGCCGTGGTGGAAGAAGCAACCGCTCTGGGACTGCCGGTATCGCTCAAAGGCAGCGGCATCGCCCGCCAGCAGTTTCCTTTACCGGGCAGCGCTTTGCATGGAGGGGAAAGAGTGCGCGTGCAATTCGCGCGTTAAGACTGGGCTAGGCTGGAAATAGAGGCGCCATTTTGTGATCCTCGCTGAGGTCCTGGCTGGAGTGCGGCTGAAGCGGCCGTTAGGGGAAGACCTCGCTCAAAAGTCGATCACAGAGCTGGCGTATGATTCACGGCGCGTCAATCAAGGCGCTCTATTTTTTGCGTTTCCCGGCGCGCGGACGGATGGCCGGAGTTTTGCTGAGCAGGCGATGAAGGCGGGGGCGGTTGCGGTAGCGAGTGACTTGTCTGCTCCCGAAGGGTTTCACGGCACCTGGATCGAAGTGGAGCATGGGCGCCAGGCGTTGGCGCTGGCGGCGGGGAATCTCTACAGGCATCCCGACCAGCGGATCGGTGTTACGGGCATTACCGGCACCAACGGCAAGACGACGACCTCGTACTTGATTGATTCGGTCCTCCGCGCGGCAGGCAATACGACGGCGTTGATCGGGACCATCGAATATCATTTGGGCGATCGCGTTTTGCCCGCGGTGAATACCACACCGGAGTCGCTGGATCTCTATAAGTTGCTCTCGGAGCTGGAGGAACTAGGCGGAACGTTCGCAACGATGGAAACATCGTCGCATGCGCTGGCGTTGGGGCGCGTCTACGGCATGCACTTTCACACTGCGGTTTTCACCAACCTGACGCGCGATCACCTGGATTTTCACCAGACGATGGAAAACTACTTCGCCGCCAAGCAGATGTTGTTCACGGGAGCCGGTGCTCCGGCGCCGCCATTCTCCGTGATCAATCGGGACGATCCGTACGGGCCGAAGATCGAGACTGGCGAAAAAACCAAGGTGCTGTGGTACGGACTCGGCAAGGACGCTACGGTGCGGGCGCGGCACATTTCATCGAGTTTCGATGGCCTGCGCTTTGAGGTGCACGCGGAAGGAAGCCACTTCCCCGTGCAATCGCCCCTGATCGGCCGCATCAACGTCTATAACATTCTGGCGGCTTGCGGCGTGGGCCTCAGCTACGGCTTGCCGGCTGAAACCATCGCCCGCGGCATCGCGAACTGCCGGGCTGTGCCGGGAAGATTCGAACGGGTGGACGAAGGGCAGCCGTTTGTGGTGGTCGTCGACTATGCCCACACGGATGATGCGCTGCGCAACACGATCTCCATGGCGCGAACCCTTCAGCCCAAGCGGGTGGTCACGCTGTTCGGCTGCGGCGGGGATCGCGATCGCACCAAGCGGCCGATCATGGGCCAGGTGGCGGCGGAGTTGAGCGATCTGGTGGTGTTGACGAGCGACAATCCGCGGTCGGAAGATCCGCTGGCTATCATGAACGATGTACTCGTAGGGATTCGCCGCAAAGACACGCCGTGTCTGGTGGAACCCGATCGGGCGGCGGCGATACGGCGCGCCATCGAAGAAGCAAGGCCTGGCGACATATTGATTTTGGCGGGGAAGGGGCATGAAACGTACCAAGTGTTGAAAGATCGCACGATTGCTTTCGACGACCGGGTGGTGGCCCGGGAAGTGCTCCGAGGGTTTGGGTACCGGCGGCGCCCGGATGTTGCGGGATGATTCTCGAATGGAATGATGTGGCGCGCGCCATCGAAGCGGTGGCGGCTCGCGCCCCCGGAAAGGTCATCTCCGGGTGGAGCATCGATTCACGAACGATCGCACCGGACGATCTGTTCTTTGCGTTGCGCGGCCCGCAGTTCGACGGGCACGATTACGCGGAGGCCGCGCTGGCGAAAGGAGCGGCGGGTGCGGTCGTGGACAGGGATTTGCAACTACCCGGTCAGTTGGTGGTGGCGGACACTCTGTCGGCGTTGCAGAAATTAGCGGCGTGGGCGCGGTGCCGTTGGGGAGGGCGTGTGGTTGCGGTGACGGGTAGCGCGGGGAAAACGACCACCAAGGACGTTATCGCGCACCTGTTGGCAGTGGAAATGGCGGTCGGGAAGACTATCGGGAACCTGAACAATCATTTTGGTGTGCCGCTTTCGATTCTGCGCCTGCCGGATGCGAGCCGTGCAGCGGTAGTCGAGATGGGAATGAATCATGCCGGGGAAATTCGAGCGTTGGCGCGGATCGCGCGGCCCGATATCGGGGTCGTAACGAACGTGGGTTATGCGCACGTGGAAGCTTTCGGATCGATCGAAGGAGTGGCACTGGCGAAACGCGAGCTGATTGAAGAACTGCCGCCGGAGGGAACGGCGGTGCTGAATGCCGATGACCGACTGGTGTCGCAGTTTGGCGCAGTGCATCGCGGACGCGTGGTCACTTTCGGACTGAGTGAGAATGCAGACGTGAGGGCCGAGAACGTCGAGTGCGCGAGCGACGGCGTCCGGTTTCAATGCTGCGGCGCCGAGTTCGAGAGCCCGCTGGTGGGCCGCCACGGGCTTTTGAATGTGCTGGCGGGCATCGCAGTAGCGGACTTATTCGGGATCGCGGCCGAGCGGCTGCGAGAGGCGGTGCGTTCCTTATCTCCCGGCAAAATGCGGGGAGAACGGCTGGAACACAACGGTGTGACGATTTGGAACGATTCTTATAACTCCAACCCGGAGGCGGCGCGCGCCATGCTGGACGTGCTGCTCGAAACGCCGGCACGGCGACGGATCGCCGTTCTGGGGGAGATGCTCGAACTTGGTCAATCGACTGAGCCTCTGCATCGCGAAGTCGGTAAGTATGCAGCGATGGAGGGGATTGATGTGCTGATTGGTATACGCGGCGCCGCCCGCTTCATGGTCGAGGAGGCCGTGACGGCGGGATTGTCGGACGACGCCGCGTTTTTTTTCGAGGATCCCGCGACGGCGGGCGAATTCCTGCGCGGAATGGTGCAATCGGGCGATGCCGTGCTGTTCAAAGGCTCGCGCGGGGTCAAGGTGGAACGGGCGCTCGACCGGGTGATGGCGTAGGCATCAGGAGTCAGGCAGCAATTCATGCTTTATTACCTTCTCTACGAGAAACTCTTTCCCTACGTCAGCCCGTTTCGTGTGTTCCGGTATACTACGTTTCGCACCGCGTTCGCCAGTCTGACGGCACTGTTTCTGTGCATCGCGCTCGGGCCGTGGCTCATCGCCAGGCTGCGCGAATTTCAAATCGGGCAATACATTCGCGAGGAAGGCCCGAAATCGCATCAGAAGAAGGCGGGCACGCCGACGATGGGTGGAGTGCTCATCGTCATCTCCATCGTGATTCCTACGCTGCTGTGGGCCGACTTGCGGCAGTTCTACGTGTGGATCGCGCTGTTCTGCCTGGTGGCTTACGCGGCGATCGGGTTCGCCGACGATTATGCCAAGGTGATGAAGAAGCGCAACCTGGGGTTGACGGGCCGGCGCAAGCTGTTTCTCCAAGTGCTGGTGGCGTTCGCGTTGGCGAGCGTCCTGCTCGTGCTGAAAGTTCAGGGACTCTACACCACCAGCATGAACGTGCCCTTTCTCAAGCAGTGGAAGCCGGACCTGTTGATCGACGCCTTCCTGCTGCATCCGGTGCTTTATCCCCTGGCGTTTCTGCCCTTCTTCCTGTTCGTAGCGTTCGTTGTGGTGGGCGCTTCGAACGCTGTGAATTTGACGGACGGACTGGATGGGCTGGCTATAGGGCTGATGGTGATCGCTTCGGGCGCGCTGACCGTGCTGTGTTACGCAGGCGGGCATGCGGAGTTGGCGGCATATTTGCAGCTCGAACGCAACGCGCACACATCCGAGTTGACGGTTTTCTGCGGATCGATGACCGGTGCGAGCCTCGGCTTCCTCTGGTACAACGCGCATCCGGCGGAGATTTTCATGGGCGACGTGGGATCGCTCGGGCTAGGCGGCGCGATGGCAGTGATCGCGGTGCTGATCAAGCAGGAAATCCTGCTGGTGTTTGTGGGTGGGGTCTTTGTGATCGAAGCTGTATCGGTGATCCTGCAAGTGGGAAGCTTCAAGCTGCGCGGCAAGCGGATTTTCAAAATGGCCCCTCTGCATCACCATTTCGAAGCGCTGGGTTGGGCGGAATCGAAGGTCATTGCGAGGTTCTGGATCGCGGGACTGGTGCTCGCGCTGTTTGCATTGACGACGTTGAAGTTGAGGTGAAAAGGCAGGTTCCAGGTGCCAGGTTTTCGGTGCTAGGGAAAACAGTCGTTCGAATCGGATGAACTTCAAGGGGATAAAGACGCTGGTTGTCGGGATGGCGAAGTCGGGCATCGGCTCCGTCGAACTGCTGGTGAAGCAGGGGGCATCGGTGCGCGCGACCGATCTGCATGCGCTGTCGCCGGAGTTAGCACGCGAACTCGATGCCCTGCAAGTCCCGTTTGTTTTGCAATCGCCCGAGGTTTTTGAATCGGCCGATCTCATCGTTCTCTCTCCGGGCGTTCCGGCGGATCTGGAGCCGATCGAGGCCGCGCGCAAACGTGGCGCGACGGTGATAGGAGAAGTCGAGCTCGCGAGTTATTTTCTGAAGGGGCCGATCATCGGCATCACCGGATCGAATGGAAAAACCACGACCACGGCGCTCGCGGGTCACATTTTGCGGGAATCCGGAATCCCCGTGCAGGTAGGCGGAAATATTGGGACCGCGGTGACGGCGATGGTCAACTCATCGAAACCGGAGCAGTGGAATGTGCTGGAGCTTTCGAGTTTTCAATTGGAGACGATCTGCCGGTTTCGCGCGCAGATTGCGGTAGCACTGAACGTGACGCCGGATCATCTGGACCGCCATCACACCTTTGAAAACTATGCCGCCGCGAAGGGCCGGTTGTTCGAAACGCAGCAGGAGACGGATTC
>Ga0335071_10001684_pt1 | contig 23847 bp, 14 predicted proteins | sample Lox_Sample_15_FD_206724 | JGI IMG/M metagenome (GOLD analysis project Ga0335071, IMG submission 206724) | Soil microbial communities from Loxahatchee National Wildlife Refuge, Florida, United States - Lox_Sample_1.5 | ecosystem: Environmental > Terrestrial > Soil > Wetlands | place: USA... | reverse complement strand
TGATTTGAGATGTAAGACCAAAACGCTCTTCCCGTGGAAGCAGGGCGGACATTCGATAACACTCTTCCACAAGCTCGATCGATCTTTACCATACCTTCAAGTCCCGTACAGCGTGTGGTGATCCGGCCACGATCGACCCCCTTACTGCTAATTATTACCTACTGACAATAACATCTAGAGGTAATCAACGGGAGCGGGGCGCGCCTCAACTCCTTCTGATTACTGATTGCTGATTACGGATTACCGATCACTGATTACTGACTACGATTCACTGAGGCGGCGGAGTTCGGAGAAGAAGGTTGGGTAGGAGACGGCGGCGCAGTCGGGATCGAGGATGCGGGTCTCCCCGGTGGCGCCGAGTCCGGCTACGGCAAACGCCATGGCGATGCGATGATCACCGCGCGGATCGATTTCGGCGCCGCGGAGGCGGCCGGCACTGCGGCCTTCGACGCGCAAGCCGTCGGGGCGCTCCTGTACCTTTGCGCCGAGCCGATTCAGATTCTCGACGAGCGCGGCGATGCGATCGCTCTCCTTGACGCGAAGTTCCTGCGCATCGCGAATCTCGATTCCCTGCTCGGTGTGGGGACCGAGAGCGGCGAGCATGGGCAATTCGTCAATCAATAACGGAACGAGATCCCCGGAAATCAAGCCACCTTTGAGTTGAGCGCCTTTGACGGCCAGATCGCCAACGACTTCGCCACCCTTGGTGTGCAAGTTCAGAACGGAGACGGACGCGCCCATCTGCTGAAAGAAATCGAGAATGGCGGAACGCGTGGGATTGAGACCGACGTTAGCGATGTAAAGGTTGGACTCGGGGAAAAGCGAAGCGGCAGCGATGAGAAAAACGGCGGAGGAGAGATCGCCGGGAACGTCGAGGGAGACGGGGCGAAGCGAGGGATCGGGCTCGATGGAAATGGTGCGACCGGATTTGCGAACCGTGGCGCCGAACTCCTGAAGGGCGAGTTCGGTGTGGTCGCGGGTAGCCGCGGGTTCGTTTACGGAAGTTTCGCCGTCGGCATACAGGCCGGCCAACAGGACCGCGGATTTCACCTGGGCGCTGGCCATGGGGGTCTGGTAGTGGATAGCGCGGAGTTTGGCGCCGCGGATTTCGAGAGGCGGGAAGTTTTCGTCGCGGGCACGAATGTCCGCACCCATTTCGCGCAGCGGGGTCATGACGCGCTTCATGGGGCGCTTCTGGAGGGACGCATCGCCGGTGATTTTGGTGGTGAAGGACTGGCCGCTGAGGATGCCGGAGAGAAGACGGATGGTGGTGCCGGAATTTTCGGCATCGAGGGTGCGCCAGGAACTTTTCAGGCCGCGGAGACCATGGCCAGTAACGCGAACCGTGGAGCCGCTGACGTCCACGCCAGCGCCGAGGGATTTCATGCAAGCAAGCGTGCTGTGGCAGTCGCGGGCCGCGGCGAAATTGCGGAGTTCGCTGGTGCCATCGGCGAGCGCGGCGAGCATGGCGTAGCGATGGGAAATGGACTTGTCGCCAGGGACTTCGACAGCGCCGGAGAGAGACTTCACGGGAGAAACGGATTCGCTCTTCATTTTCTTTGGAAGTTTAGCATGAGCAAGAGAGGCGACCGGCGAACGGCAATGGACGATCAGCAACCACACGGCTCTGCATTCAGCGAGACAGGAAGATGCCTTTCGAGCGGCTGGCTAATGAGGCAAGGCCGTGCCTGTACGCGGGGACAGTTGGGAAATGAGAACTGCGCACCGTAACGTTGGAAAGAAACTGTCGATGGCATTCGTATTATGGAAGGAGAGAAAAAACGCGACAGTCGTCTGAGGTGAGGGATCATGCTGGGGCGTAAGACCTGGATTCAGTTAGTCACAAAGCTGGGAATAGGCGCAGGAGCGCTGTGCGTCGTGGGCGTGCTGCTGGCGGCGATTCCGAATCATCGGACGCCGACGGTACCGCTGACGACGGTGGAATCCGGCCAGGAGCCGAGCGTGGATCATTCCCAGATGGCTGGGATGGAGATGGGCACGCATGACGCCACAGTGGGTGAGAATGGCGCGATGCTGGAAATGCAGCATATGCACCACGGCGACACCCCCCACATGCACATGACAGCTTCGCGGCCGGGCACAGCCGAAGATCAGAAGCGCGCGGAAGAAGTGGTGGAACAGTTGCGCGCGGGGATTGAAAAATACAAGGACTACCACGTTGCACTGGCCGAGGGTTACAAGATTTTCCTGCCGAACATCCGGCAAGAGGAATATCACTTCACGAATTACACGAACGGCTTCCTCGAAGCATTCGAGTTTGAACCGACGCGGCCGACTTCGCTGCTCTACAAAAAGACAGCGGACGGCGGGTTTGAGCTGGTCGGGGCAATGTACACGATGCCGCGGCGCGCGACGGAGGATCAGTTAAACGAGCGAGTGCCGTTGAGCGTGGCGACATGGCATCAGCACACGAACTTGTGCGTGCCACAGAAGACGCCGGGCAGAAAGCCGGATTGGACGAAATTCGGGCTGCGCGGCAGCATCCACACGGAAGAAGCGTGCAAGGCGGCCGGCGGAACATTCTATCCCGTGGTGTTTGGCTGGATGGTGCACGTGTATCCGTTCGAGAATGGGAACGCGAAGATTTTCGCGATGCACCATGCGGAGTAGAGCAGACGTAATCAGTAATCAGTAATCAGTAACCAGTAACCAGTAATCAGGAATCGGTAATCGGCGATCAGCGATCCGGAATCAATCCACTGCAATATGGCGAGTCAGCGCTTCGCTGTGGTTTATTGCTCTTTGAGTTTGAGGCGGTGCTTGTTTTCTTCGAGGAAGGCGCGGAGGTCGTTGGATACATCGAGGAGACGGATCCACTGCTCGTAGTAGAGCGTGACCGGGAAGCGACCGAGGCCGTAGACGCTGACGCCACCTTTTTCTCCGACGCGGAATTCGAGGCTGCCGCGCTTGGGCCGTTCGGCCTTTTTCTCCAGTTCAGCAATGCGGGCCAGTAGTTCTTCTTTGGTTGGTTCGGACATGAGTCACTCCTGTTGAAGGACATCGTCGCACAGAGCGTAGTGGTTGCGCCACCGGGCGCGATCGACTGAAAGACCCACGTGCAAAGTCGGCCCGTGGGGCACCCGGACATGGGGCGCAGCCTGCTGCGTCCCTACGAGGACACCGCGAAACAACCGGGGCGGGGACTAGGACGTCTAAGACTTTGGGGCTAGGCGGGTCTGCCTTGTGGTTCAATTGCTTAGGCGTACCGCCGCCCGGTATCATGCTGCCTTCCCACTTTGGGGGACGTCTAGCCGAACATGGGCCAACTTCCGCGTGCCTTACGCATCGTTTTCCTTACAGTTTCCTGCCTCGGGCTAGGCGTTATTTCCCTGCCTGCTCAAACGCCAGAGTCGAATGACACCCTTCCCTTGGAGCAGGTGCGAGTGGGCATGGAGGGGTACGCCTACACGATTTTTTCCGGCGATCAGGTGGAAAAGTTTGACCTGGAAGTGCTCGGGGTGATGCCCAACTTCCTGGGGCCGAAGCAGTCGATCATCCTGGTGGAGTTGAAGGGGCCGAAGGTCGAGCATACGGGTGTAGTGGCGGGGATGAGCGGGAGCCCGGTGTATCTCGACGGGAAACTGGCGGGCGCGCTCTCACTGAAACTGGGAATCTTCACGAAAGAGGCGATCGCGGGCGTGACACCGATCGCCGACGTGCTGCGGCAGCCAGTGCATAGCGCGGCGGCGGTTCCGGCGACGACCGCAGGCCCACAAGCGATCGAACTTCCCAAAGATGCATTGGCGCGCAACACGCTGCCGGGCGGGACGTCACTGCAACCGATTGAGACGCCGCTGGTGTTCTCCGGATTTCAGCCGGCAGCTTTGCAGCCATTCACCGCGGAACTGCAGAGCTACGGATTTATCGCAGCACAGGGAGGAACGGCAGCGCCTCAGGCGGATGATGCAAAACTGGCGCCGGGGCAAATGGCGGGAATGGTGCTGGTCAGCGGAGATGCGTCGATCAATTCTGCGTGCACAGTAACAGCGATCGAAGGCGACCGGGTGTTTTTGTGCGGGCATCCGCTGATGAACCTGGGCGACGTGGCGATTCCGATGGTACGGGGCCGCGTGGTGACCACGCTTTCCTCGTCGCTGGCGTCGACGAAGATTGTGAACATGGGCGGTTCGATTGGAACGATCACGAGCGACCACCTGACGGCGGTGACGGGCAAGCTTGGCCCCACACCGGCGATGATTCCGCTGGATCTGACGCTGAAGACAGCGCTGGGTGAGAAGAAACTTCACTTCGAGATGATCAATCATCCGAAGCTGACGCCGTTGCTGGTGGCGCTGACTACGTACAATGGCGTGACGCAGAATTCCGTCTACGGCGAAGGGACAACGCTGCATTTAACCGGGGAGATCCGGCTGAAGGGACACGTACCGGTGCAACTGGAAAGCACGGTTTCGCCGGGGGATTCGATGGCGCCGGACGGCATGCCAGTGGCGATTGCGGTGCAGGGCGCATTCACGCGGCTGTTTACGAACACGTACGAAGTGCCGGATGTCGAGCAGGTGACGCTGCGGGTGGAAAGCACACCGGGGCGGAAGTCGTACACGATCGAAAGCGCGTGGCTGGAAAAAGGCGAAGCGGTGCCTGGAGAGAATCTGAAAGTTCGAGTGCTGCTGCGGCCGTATCGGGGGGAAGCGCACATCGAAGAGACCACGGTGCACGTTCCGGATCAGGTGGCGCGAGGCACGACGTTGCGGGTGCTGGTATCGGACGCGGAATGGATGAATCGTGCGTCGCGCGGGTTCAATTTCGGCATGATGCCGGGCGGGACAGCGGGGCCTGAGGGACTGGACCAATTGATCGCGCTGATGAACCGCGAACGGCACAATGACCGGCTGTATGTGGGACTGTTTGTGCCGGCACCTACGATGGTGTGGGACGACAAGGAAATGCCCAATGTGCCGCTGTCGCAAATCACGGTAGTGGACGGGCGGCCGACCCCGGGCAGCGTACAAGTTCTGCGGGAATCGCTGGCGAGCGAGTCTTCGGTAGTGCTGGGCGGACCCGTTGGCGGGCTCATTTCATTGAATCTACAAATTCGGTGACCTCCGAAATGGCAAACTCATGGAAACGGATACTGCTGTGCGGATTGCTGGTCTGCGGCGTGGCAAGCAGTTCCATCGCGGATCACACGCGACGTTGGCGTCAATCGACGTATGAAGAATTTCTGAAGGGCACGGCGAAGGGCGTGGCGGTGCGCAGCGACGGGCACCTGGAACTGGCGCCGAAGTTTACGGCGATTGCGGACGCCGACGCGTCATACCTATGGTCGCTGAAAACCGATGGCGCTGGAACGCTGTATGCGGGAGGTGGTTCACCGGCGAAGGTGTTCAAGTTCGAAGGGAGCGGAAAGCCGAAGGCGGTGTTCGAGTCAACGGACCTGCTGGCGCAGTGCATCGCGTTCGATGGGAAAGGAACGCTGTTCGTTGGCACCTCGCCGGACGGGAAGGTGTACAAGGTAGCCGCGAATGGCGAGAAGAGTGTCTTCTTCGAGCCGAAGACAAAATACATCTGGGACCTGGCGTTCGGAGCCGATGGCACGCTGTACGTGGCCACTGGAGATAAAGGATTGATTTACGCAGTGTCGCCGGACGGAAAGGGCGACGTTTACTACGACAGCGACGAAGCGCACATCAAGAATCTGACGTTTGACAGCAAGGGAAACTTGCTGGCGGGCACGGAGCCCAATGGACGCGTGCTGCAGATCAGCCGGGCGGGCGGCCAGAAAGGCAGCAGCGGGGCGGCTTCCGGATTCGTGGTGTACGAGACGGGCAAACGCGAAGTGACTTCTCTGGTGGTGGCGGCGGACGGCACCACGTATGTGGCCGCGATCGGGGAGAAGTCGCGCGGCGGACAAACGAGCCAGCCGGGCATCGTGACGGGGCCGCAAAACGTCGCGCCGATCGGAGTAACTGGAACAGCAGGGGCGACCATTGCCGCGCCGTTCGTGGCGTTTCCACAGGCCATTTCCAGCAGTATCTACAAGATTCCGACGAACGGAGTGCCGGAGGAGATCTGGACGTCGCGCGATGAAGTCGTTTACGCACTGGGGCTGAATTCCGACGGGCGGCTGCTGGCGGGGACGGGGAACAGCGGGGCGTTGCTGGTGATCGATGGACGCGGTGTTTACGCACAGTTGGCGAAATCGGGGTCGGCGCAAATCACGGGAATCTCGCGCGCGGCGGGCGGGAAGGTGTATTTGTGCACGGCCAATCCGGGGAAGGTTTTCTCGCTGGGGCCGGAGTATGAATCGGAAGGGACGTTCGAATCGCAGTCGTTTGACGCGAAACTGTTTTCGCAGTGGGGACGCATTGAGTGGTGGGGACCGCCGGCGACGAGCGGCACGGGAAAATCCGGCAAGGAGCGGAAGGAACCGAGACTGGAGATATTCGTGCGGAGCGGCAACACGGAGGATCCCGGAAAGGAATGGTCGCCGTGGTCCGGGCCGTACACAGCGAGCGACGCGTTGATCGAAGCGCCGGCGGCGCGGTTTCTGCAATGGAAGGCGGTAATCCACGATGGCCGGCCGGGCGACGGGATCGACTGGGTCAGCGTTTCGTATCAGCCGCGGAACGTAACGCCGGTAATCGACGGGATCGCTTTGCAGGATGCGGGAGTGCGCGCGGTGGCGCCAAGCGTGATACAGGGAACTCAGAACGTGGCACTGAAACAACCGCCAACGGCGAATCCGGCGGCGGCAACGGGAGTGGTGGTGGTCACGACGCCGCCGAAGTTTGAGCCGCAACCACAGGGCATGGTGCAAAAGGGCTACCAGGCGGTGTTGTGGTCGGCGCATGACGACAATGAGGACGACCTGAAGTACGCGGTGTATTTCCGCGGCGAGAATCAGCAGAACTGGCTGCTCCTGAAGGACAATCTCGACCAGAAGTTCTACTCGTGGGATACGACGTCGATGCCGGATGGGGCGTACTACTTGAAAGTTGTTGCCAGTGATGCGCCTTCGAATCCGCCGGCGAGCGCGCTATCAGCGGAACGAGAGAGCGAACGCTTCGAGGTGGACAACACCAATCCGACGATCGGCAAGATCGAAGCAAGCGCAACGGGGATGAACGCGGACCGCTCACAAGGAGTTTCGTACGACTTCCAGTTCACGGCGAGCCATCCAAGCAGCAGCATCGAACGGGCGCAATACAGCGTGGACGGGGGCGAGTGGATACTGCTGGCGCCGGACAAAGGGATCAGCGATTACAAGACGGAGACCTATTCGTTCACGGTTCGGCATTTGATGCCGGGAGAACACACAATTGCCGTGCGCGCGTACGACCGGTTCGATAATGTCGGGTCGGCGAAGACCACGATCACGATTGCGGGCCATTGAGCGCGCAAAGATGGCAAACGATAACTTCGACCTTCTCTAATCAGCACAGGGGAATTACGACTTAGGCTTTTCTTGAGGCGGAGCCGGACGCACGGCGGGAGCGTCCGCCTTTTTGGGTTCGATGTACATCTCGATTTCGGCACCGTAACCCATACGGCCGTCGCTATAGGCGTCCGGCCTGGCATGAACCAAGCGGGCGCGGCAGTGGGTCTCGTCGGACTTGCCGCCGGTTACTTCGGGAGGCATGTTGAGGGTGGCCTCGATGGGCATTCCGACCTGAAGCGGAGCGGAAGTCACGAAGAAAAAGCCACCGCGGGAGATGTTGGCGGTCTCAGTGAAGTGCTCGGTGTGATCGGAGGCCAGGCCAAGAGGCCGGAAGCGCAACGGGACGCGGAGGCGAAAGCGCTCAAGATGACGACGTTCTGAAGGAGCCACAACAATTCTCCGAACCGGGTTGGGACACCTAGGCCCGACTCTCGTGGCTATAAGGTTAGCAGAGGTGAGCACAGGGTCAAGGCAGGACCTTGTAGAGCCGGTGGTTTGGTACGCCCAGTATCAGGTAACCCGCGTGTTTTGTTGCGGCCCAGCCGGACAGTGCGAAAATCGCCCGATTAAATCCGCAGATTTGAATTTCAGCTCGCCTGCCACACGCAGCGAAGATGGACTACACTGGCCAGATGGCAACCACGAACCACGCGACAACGACGGGCACGCTCCAGCCCGACTGGAAGACCATCCTGGCGGCCCACGAACGGATCCGGCCACGCATCCATCGCACACCGGTGCTGACCAGCCACTCGATCAATGGACTTGCCGGTGCGGACCTGTATTTCAAGTGCGAAAATCTGCAAAAAACGGGCTCGTTCAAGATTCGGGGCGCGACGAATGCGATCCTGTCTCTGTCTGAGGAAGAAGCGCGGCACGGCGTGGTGACCCATTCGAGCGGAAACCATGCGGCGGCGGTGGCCTGCGCCGCGGGTTGGCGAGGGATACCGGCCTGGATCGTCATGCCGAAAAACGCTCCCCAGGTAAAGTGCCGGGCGGTGGAATCCTATGGCGGGAAGATCACCTTTTGCGAGCCGAATGTGAGCGCGCGGTCGGAAACCGCGGCGCAAATCCAGGCGGAAACCGGCGCGGTGCTGATCCACCCGTACGACGACGACCGGATCATCGCGGGGCAATCCACGGCGGCGAAGGAATTGATGGAGGATGTGCCTGATTTGGATGCCGTGCTCTCTCCCGTGAGCGGGGGCGGATTACTGAGCGGCACTTGTCTCGGCGCCAAGGGTATTCGCAGCGACGTGCGTGTGTTCGGGTGCGAGCCGGAGCGCGCGGACGATGCCTATCGATCCTTGAAAACCGGGACGCTGCAGCCGTCGGAAACAAGCGACACGATTGCGGACGGCTTGCGGGCAACGCTGGCCCCACGGACGTTCGCCATTCTGAGGCAAAAGGTGGACGGCATCCTGCTGGTGAGCGAGGAAGAGATCGTCGCGACGATGAAACTGGTCTGGGAGCGGATGAAGATCGTCGTCGAACCTTCGAGCGCCGTCGCCTTGGCGCCGCTGCTGAGGAAAGGCGGAATCGAGCAGCTCGGTTTCGGGGCGGGCGCGAGAGCGCGGGTAGGAGTCATCTTGTCTGGCGGGAACGTCGAGCTGAGCTGGTAGAGCGGACGCGCTGTAAACCAGATAGCTACGTTATTAAGATTGCCCGAATTGTACAGGTCCAGAGCAATGTGTAGACTGGATTTCCTGGGTGTGTGCGCCGAGGACCCCCCGCAACTCGGCTGGAATACAGTCAGCAGGATGACTGCGGACAAACTGCGTACCTGGCCTTGGTAAGGGGTGGGAAGAATTGCTGGTGCCTCGAACGATCCGGCTGCTTGCATCTCTGACTTTTGGCGTGTTTTCCTTCTGCAACTCTGTCCAAGGACAGAGCCCCGCCTCTATTCAAAACGACTATGCGCAAGGGCCGGCCCTCTGGCTGAAAAACAGCAAGCCCATTTTTGCTGAAGATCGAAATGCCACAGGGCGAGTGGAGAGCGATCGGCAGTTGCAGCGGATGGTGCTGGTGCTGGCGCCCAGCGGCGAGCAGGAAGCGGAACTGCAGGCGCTGATCGCGGATCAACACGACAAGCGCTCGCCGAACTATCACCACTGGCTGACTGCGAACGAGTTTGCCGCGCGGTTTGGAGCAAGTTCCGATTCGGTCGATCAAGTGCGCGCGTGGCTGGCTGGAGCGGGATTGCAGGTGAGCCGAGTGAGCACGGGGCGGCGCTGGCTGGAGTTCAGCGGAACAGTGGCGCAAGTCGAATCGGCCTTTCATACCAAGCTGCAGTACTACCAGGTGGGCGGCAAGGCGTACATATCGAACTCGACCGAGATCGCCATTCCAGCGGCGCTTGGCGGAGTGACGCGAGGCGTGCTTTCGCTGAACAATTTCGGCAGGCGGCCGCCCGTGAAGACGCTGAAGGGCGTGGCGGGAGCCAGCATCCAGGGCCAGAAGAGGGTGGTTCCGAATCTGACGGCAAGCGGTTCCACCGGGAATACGTATTATGTGGCACCGGGAGACTTCGCGGCCATCTATGGCACGAAAGCGTTGCTGAGCGGCGGGATCGACGGCAGCGGGATCACGATTGCGGTGACAGCGCAGTCGCAAATCACACTAACGGACGTGCAGGCATTCCGGACGATCTTCGGACTGAAGACAAACGATCCGAATATTCAAGTCGTGGGACCCGACCCGGGAATTACCGGCCAACTCGACGCGGAGGAGGCGCTGCTGGACGCGGAGTGGGCCGGAGCGGTCGCGCCGGGCGCGACGATCGACGTGATCATAGCGGGAAGCACAGACACAACCAGCGGCGTGGACCTGGCGGCGGCATACGCGATCGACAACGAAGTGGCGCCGATTCTGACGTACACGTACGGCGCGTGCGAGCAGGCACTGGGGAGCACGGGCAACGCGTTCTACAACGCGTTGTGGCAACAGGCTGCGGCTGAGGGCATCACTGTGCTGGTCGCGACAGGTGATAACGGAGCGGCGGGGTGTGATAACCCGACCTCAGGGGTGCCGGCACAGTATGGTCCGGCGGTAAATGGCGTCGCGGCGACACCGTATAACGTGGCGATCGGCGGGACAGAATTTAACGACGGGACGCAACCGTCGACCTATTGGAATGCCACGAATGCCAGCGACTATTCCTCAGCAATTGGGTACATCCCGGAGGCCGCGTGGAATGAAAGCTGCGATCCCGGGCAGGCCCCGACGCCCACGAACTGCGCGTATGGGAACACGAATATGAATCTGCTGGCGAGTGGAGGTGGTGCCAGCACTACGCATGCAAAGCCCGACTGGCAAACGGGAACCGGAGTTCCTTCGGACGGCGCGCGCGACATTCCGGATTTAGCGTTCGCTTCGGCGGCTACCCACGACGACTACGTGTATTGCACGAGTCTGGGCGGCCTGGCGTGCCAGATTAATTCGCAGCAGGAAGTGGTGGGATTGACGCTGGTCGGGGGGACGTCTGTCGCAACGCCCGCGATGGCAGGCCTGCTGGCGTTGATCGAACAAAAGAACGGAGCGTTTCAGGGGCAGATCAACTTCACGCTGTACCGGTTGGCGGCGACCGCGGCGAATGTTTGCGATTCGTCGCAACAAACGAATCCCGCGACCGCGAATTCGTGCGTTTTTTACGATATTAGGTCGGGCAACAACGATGTGCCCTGCGCGGGCGGCTCGCCGGGCTGTTCTTCCACCACGAGTGGAACGAACGGCGTCTTGCATGGCTACTCCGCCGGACCAGGCTACGACCTGGTGACGGGGCTCGGATCCGTTAACGCCGCAAACCTGGCGAACGCCTGGACGAGTGCCACGTACGAACCGTCGCAAGTGACGCTGCAAGGCTCTGGCTTGAGCGCGGTCCACGGCACGCCAATTGCGCTCAATGGAACGGTTACGAGCACCGCGAGCACCGCAACGCCGACGGGCTTGATTGCCATCGAGACCGACGCCGGAACGGACTCCAGGCAAACAATGATGTTGAGCGGGGGAATGTTCTCTGGAACCGTCAGCGACTTGCCGGGCGGACAATACAATGTTCGGGCGCACTACGCGGGTGACGCCACATTTGCAGCGAGCGATTCCGCAGTTTTGGCGGTAGCGATTACGCCGGAAGACAGCACGACAACGGTGGCGGCTGCGGGATTAGCCAGCGGAACCGCCGCGTATGGCGCACCGCTGCAGGTGAAAGTATCGGTAGCGGGAAAATCGGCTCAAGGCGTGGCGAGCGGTACGATTCAACTGGCAGACAACACCAACAATGTGGTGTACAGCTCACAGCTTGCGCCGGACGGCACGGCGTACTTCCCTACTGGAGGCGGAGCGTCGTTCGCGTTTGCACCAGGCTCGCATTCCCTGACGGCCAGCTATTCGGGCGACAACAGTTTTCACACCAGCAGTTCTACCCCACTCAGCTTCACGATTGGAAAGGGCACGCCGTTCGTCGTTGTGGGAGTGAATTCGCTGACAGTTCCTGTAGGCGGAACCATTGGCGCGCACGCCATTGTCTCCGGTGAAGGCACGGCCGCGGCGACCGGGGCAGTGCAGTTCACCTGTGATGGAACTCCATGCGGCCCTTCCACCGCGCTGCAGACGGGAGGCCTCTTCGGGTCGCAGGCTCAGGCGAGCGTGCTGCTCAGCGGGCTGACGGCGGGAACCCACGTGATCGGTGCGAGCTACGACGGAAGCGCGGATCCTAATTATGTGAGCGTGACGTCAGGCGATACGACAAATGAGGTGAGCGCAACGGTCACGGTTGGCAGCAACCCTGGAACAAGCAGTGCCACGACACTGGTGGTGGGGCCGGCTCCGGTAAAGCTCGGCGACACGGGGACATTTGTTGTCACGGTCACGCCGAAGACGGCCACAGGAACGGTGACCATCTGGGACGCCGTCGGGCCGCGTTCGGCAGCCACACCGATCACGAGCGGTACGGCAACGATACAGTTCGCGTGGACGCAAGCGGGCACCGCTTCGGTCTACGCGGTGTATTCCGGCGACTCAACGAACGCGGGGTCGAGCAGTTCGGCGACAACCTTCACGGTGCAAAAGGGAGTGCCGCAGGTGTCTCTGAGCGCGCCCACAACGGTATCGGCGAATCAGCAAGCGAGCGTCGTTGTGAGCGTTACCGGCATTCCCGGTAATGCACAACTTCCCTACCCCACCGGCATCGTGGAAATCTGGGATTCGCTCAATGGCGGCGCGGCGCAATTGATGGCAAAGCAGATCGTGACGGCGGGCCCCGCGGGGAGCGCTGTCTATGGCGCGCGGCTGAAATTCGCGCCGGGGGTACACTCAGTCCATTCGCATTATGAAGGGGACACGAACTGGCAAGCAAAGGACTCGACGGCTGTCCAACTAAGCTCATCGACCTTTGCGCTGAGCATGACGTCGTTTGCGATGACGGCAGGCAGCGCAGGCAGCGGCACGGTGACGATCACGCCAAGCGGCGGATTCACGGGAACAGTCGCTCTAACGTGCGCGACGGGCACGACCGCCCTACCCGCCGGATATACGTGCGCCTTCGCCCAAGCAGACGTCCCGGTAACGAGCGGAGCGGCAACAACAACAGTGACGCTGACACCGGCGTCAACCGCAGCGGGGGCGGTGAAAACGGCCGAGCGACAGGACCACCCAAGTCGCTCACTTCCGTTGCTGGCCGGGTTGCTGGTTATCGGTCTGTTGGGGCTGGCCATTGGATTCGGCACGAATGGGCGAAACTTTGCGGTAATTGCCGGGTTGATCGTACTTGCAGCGGCGGTGTATGGGTGTGGGGGAGGAGGCGGGGGAGGGGGAGGCGGCGGCCCATTCAACACAATCCTTACTTTGAGCTCGTCGGCGAGCAAGGCGGCGTTCGGTTCGCCGGTCACGATAACGGCGACAGTAACACCCTCCGGGGCGGCCACGCCGAGCGGCACCGTGCAACTTTTTGACAACGGACAAGCTCTTGGCAGTCCGGTAAGGGTCAGCTCGGGTATCGCGACGTTTGTGACGACCACACTGCCGGTTGGCGTACACGAGCTGACCGCGCAGTATTCCGGGGATGCGAACAGCCGGGCGTCGACGACCGCGCAGCCGCTGGCGCAGTCGATCACGGGACAGGTGATGATTGAGGTCACCGGGAGTTCCAACGGAATCGTGCAGAAGGCGGATTTTACAGTAACGTTAAATTAGAGGTAGATAAGCTGGACGAAGGCGGTTTGGCAAGCGGTCCCTGTCAACCGTTCGTCTTCGAGATGCATCGAAAAGGCTGTTGAACTGTGCCTGCGAGTGGGGGCCGCGTCCATAGTTCCAGGAAGTCCTATCGAAGTAACGACGAAAATCCAAGGTGGGTGAGGAAACTATGAACAGGTGCGTTTTCGTTCGCCGGTGGATTATGACCGCGATGGCGTTCGGATTTCTCGGGTTAAGTTCGGCGGATGCGCAGCGTGCCGTGTCTTCGCGCGTGGTAAGCACGGTGGATGACACAGACACGGTAAAAATTACGGGAAACGTACATCCCTTCGCTCGGGCCGCGAATGACCGAGGGGCCATAGCGGATTCACAGCCGATGACGCGGATGCTGCTGTTATTGCAGCGCAGCGACGCGCAAGAGCAGTCACTGAGGCAGTTGCTCGACCAGCAGCAGACGAAAGGGTCGGGTAACTTTCATGGCTGGCTGACGCCGGATCAGTTCGGCAGACAGTTCGGGCCATCGGACTCGGACGTGCAGGCGGTGACCGACTGGCTGACGAGTCAGGGTTTCCAGGTAGGTAAGGTTTCGCAGGGACGAACGGTAGTCGAGTTCAGCGGGAACGCCGGGCAGGTACGCAAGGCATTTCATACAGAGATTCACCGATACAGCGTGAATGGCGAGGAACATTTCGCGAATGTGAGCGACCCGCAGATTCCGACGGCGCTGTCGCCGGTAGTGGCGGGCGTTGTGGCGCTGCACAATTTTCCGCGACAGGCGCATGTAAAGAAGCTGGGAGTGTTCCGGAAAGATCTAGCCAGTGGCCAGGTGAGCCCGATGGTCACGTTCGGCACGGGAGCCACGCCCAACTTTGCCGTGGGACCGGGGGACTTCAGCGCGATCTACAACGTGCCCTCGAGCGCCAACGGGACCGGGCAGACGATTGCGGTGGTTGGGCAGTCGAACGTCAACCTGCAAGACATCTGCGATTTCCGGACACTGTTCAACTTGTCGCCGCAATGCCCTGCGTACACCGCGGCGAATACCGGCAACCTGCAAGTGATCCTGAATGGACCGGACCCGGGGCTGGTGCCCGGCGATGAAGGCGAATCGGATCTGGACCTGGAGTGGGCGGGAGCAATCGCACCGAACGCCAATATTAAATTCGTGGTTTCGGAGTCTGCGGACACGGACCCTTACATCGTTATCGGCGGGGTCGACCTTTCCGCGGTGTATATCGTTGACAACAACATCGCGCCGATCTTGAGTGAAAGTTATGGCGCGTGCGAAGCGGGATTGGGAACCACCGGGAACGCGTTCTACAACGCGCTATGGCAGCAAGCGGCGGCGGAAGGAATCACGGTGGCGGTCTCTTCGGGCGACAGCGGATCGGCCGAGTGCGATCTGGCGGTGAATGCAGCGATCAAAGGTGTGGCGGTGAGCGGCATCACATCGACGCCGTACAACGTCTCGGTGGGTGGCACGGACTTCGACAGCTCGACACAGAACAACACCTACTGGAACACGACAAGCGGGACAACTAATTCGGCGCTGAAGTACATGCCCGAGATCACCTGGAATGACTCCGCGTGCGCGATCAATTACCCGACGGGCCAATGTACAACCGTTGCCTCGGATGGAACGGATGTGACGGCAGGCGGAGGAGGCCCAAGTTGCTTCGTGACGACGAGCAGCGGGAGCGGATGTCCGGGCGGCTACGCGAAACCACCGTATCAAACGGCGAACGCGAGCTTGGGCATTCCGAATACGACGGGCTACACAACCCGGTTGACGCCGGACGTTTCCTTCTTTGCGAGCAACGGACAAAACAACGTGGGGCTGGTTACTTGTAATTCCGACTCGACCGAGCAGAACAATAGTCCCTGTTCGCTCAGCAGTACATCCGCGGTATTCACTTTGGTCGGCGGGACCTCCGCCTCGACACCGGCGTTTGCGAGCGTGATGGCGCTTGTGAACCAGCAGACGGGGCAGCGCCAAGGTAACGCGAATTATGTTTTGTACGGCCTGGCAGCGAGCGACACGAACTATACGTCGCACGCTTGCATCACAGCAAATACTTCGGGAACGGTGCAGGCGCCGAACTCCGCGTGCATCTTCAACGACATAGCCAAAGGCAACAACTCGGCTGCGTGCGTGGCGGGCAGCCCGAATTGCAGCAACACATCGAATTCGGGGTTTGGCGTAATCGTCTATCAGGGGAACGCCGCCGCATTCACCTCGGGGCCAGGTTACGATCTGGCCACGGGGTTGGGATCGATCAATGTGGGCAACCTGCTGACGAAGTGGAGCACCTTCCATAGAACGGCATCGACAACGACAATCGGCACACCGAGCCCGGCGAGTGGCACGTCGGGATCAACGAACTTCACGATACCGGTGACGGTCGCACCGGCTCCAGCTTCCGGAGAGACGGTCGGCATCACGGCGTACGCCAGTGACCAGGCGACAGTTCTCGGGGCGGTGGGCCCATTCGCTCTGAACGGCGGGGGAACGGTCTCCGCAAAGAGCAATCTGCTGCCACCGGGAACGGCGTACATCCAAGCCTATTACGGCGGGGACGTCACACTTGGCGCGAGCACGTCGTCCATGGTGGCTCTCAGCGTGAGTGGCGCGAATCAGACGAGCAAAACGACGGTGGGCTTCGTCGAATTCGATTCCAACGGGCTTCCTTTGACGCCGAAGACGGGATCGGTGTCGGTCTCCTACGGGAGCGCGTATATCCTGCAGATTCTGGTGACGCCATCGAACGGAACAGCGTGCACCACTTCGAGCAGCAATACCGTGTTCCCGCCAGCAAACCCGTGCCCCAAGGGAACCGTCGCGCTGACAGACAATGGCAACGCGCTCAACGATTGGCCGATTGCGGGGCAAGTGAATGCAACGAACATGGCAAATCTAAACGGGGAAGGTATCGCGGAGGATCAGCCGATCCAGTTGGCGGCGGGAAGCCATGGCCTGGCGGCGGCGTTCACCAGTGGTGACGCGAACTTCCAGAGCAGCACGAGCAACACGCTTTCTGTGACCATCACGCAAGCAGTGACATCAACGGCAGTGGCCAGCAGCGCAAACCCGATCACTTCGGGGCAAATGGTGACGCTAGCCGCACAAGTCACGACGAACAGCAACGGCGAAGCACCCTGCGGGATCACGAACGGCGGCACGGTGCAGTTCACGCTGGACGGGACGGCGATTTCCGGTTCAGTGAGCTACACGCCAACCGCTGCATCAGCCAGCGCCAGCGGCACCGCCAGTTGCAGGGCGACGATATCGACCGCGATCTCGGGACTGTATCCGCCGACAAACTCGGACAGGCGATTCCGGCTGACGCCGTGGTTACCGCTGAGTCTCGCACTCGTCAGCATGCTGTTCTTTGCATTGGCGCTGAAGTGGAAGCCTCAGACGCGTAAGCACGCGTATGTGTATGCGGGCTTGCTGGCTGCGGCGCTGACGGCGATCACCATCAGCGGTTGCGGTGGCGGCAGTGGCGGAGGCGGCGGTGGAGGAGGCGGGAAGAACCACACCATCGGCGCGACGTACAGCGGCGATACGAACTACAGCAAATCGACGGGATCGACGACGATTACCGTCCAATAGCACGCGGACAACTGACTGCGCTCGCAAAGACGCCCCGGACCAACGGGGCGTTTTTGTTGTGCGTAAGAGTTGCTGTCGTCTTTAACACCCGTGTAACGTACTCGCCTAGACACCGTCTCGTTGGGGGTGCTAACCTCAACGCAAGTCCGCCACCTTGCTCCGGGCGGGAGTAAATTTCGCAAGCCGGATCCAAGACAAAATGATCACTCTCCGGGGTTGTGTGCAGAAGTGCAATCTGCTCGTTGGTGCTTTGTGTGTCTTAAGTAGCGCGCTCTGGGGGCAAGCCGCTCCCCAAATCAATGAAAAGGTGAACAACGCCGACCGCGTTACGCTCACAGGGAATGTGCATCCCCTGGCGCGTGCGGAATCTGACCGCGGCGCAGTGAGCGCGGGGCAGCCGATGACGCGAATGCTGCTTCTGCTGAAGCGCACCGCCGATCAGGAAGCTGCGCTGCGAGACTTTCTGGAGGCACAGCAGGACAAGAGTTCACCGAACTACCATCGGTGGCTGACGCCGGAGCAGTTTGGTGCGCAATTCGGGCCCGCGGACGCGGATATTCAGACCGTGACCCAGTGGCTGCAGCAGCAAGGCTTCACCGTGGATCATGTCTACGCCGGGAAGACGGTCGTCGAGTTTTCGGGGAGTGCCAACCAGGTGCAAGCGGCGTTCGGTACGGGTTTGCGGAATTATCAGGTGAACGGGCACACGTACGTTGCCAACGCTAACGACCCGCAGATTCCAGCGGCTTTGGCGCCGGTGGTAGCGGGAATTGTGTCGTTGAACAATTTCCCCCGGCAGTCGCACGTGGTGCGGATGTCCAAATATCCCCGTCGGGACGATGCAACAGGGCCAGGGCCGCTCTATACCGCCCCGGGAGGGGGCTATTACATGGCTCCTGGCGATTTCGCCACGATTTACAACGCGAGCCCACTGTACGGTACGGGTGTCGACGGGACAGGACAAACGATTGCAATCGTCGGGGAAACAAATATCAGTGTTGCGGATGTCCAGAATTTCCGGACACTGTTCAATTTGCCGTCACAATTTTCCAGCGCGAACGTCATACTGAATGGCGCCGATCCGGGTATAACCAGCGTCGATGAAGAAACAGAAGCAGACCTGGACGTGCAGTGGTCCGGGGCGACGGCACCGGGAGCAACGGTGGACCTGGTCGTATCGGCGTCGACGGCCGCGTCCTCAGGCATCGACCTCTCCGCGCTGTACATCATCGAGCACAATCTGGCCGGGGTAATGAGCGAAAGCTACGGGTCGTGCGAGAGCGCACTGGGTAGTGCCGGAAACGCGTTTTACAACTCGCTGTGGGAGCAGGCAGCGTCGCAAGGAATCACGGCGATTGTCTCGGCGGGCGACGACGGCTCAGCGGGCTGCGACAATTTCACGACGGCGATCACGGCGGCGAACGGACTGGCGGTAAACGGGCTCGCGTCCACACCCTTCAACGTAGCGGTGGGAGGAACGGATTTCGATCAAGCCAGTAAGTGGAGCCAGTATTGGAATGATTATTCTGGAAACAATCCGACGACACACGCCTCAGCGCTCGGCTACATACCGGAGATGCCATGGAACGACAGTTGCGCCGTCGTCGGCGTCACTGGATGCACGTCGAGCAGTTCGCAATTGAACATCATCGCGGGTGGCGGTGGCCCGAGCAGCGTGTACACGAAGCCTTCGTGGCAGGTGGGGATCACCGGCATGCCGAATGACAACCACCGGGATCTGCCGGACGTTTCGCTGTTTTCCGGCAACGGGCTTACGCAAAGCGCCTATATCGTGTGTCAGGCGGACGCGACCAATCCTCCGACAACGCCGTGCGCCTTGGGGAACGCGGGGTTCAATTACCAGGCCGTCGGAGGAACATCCGCGGCTGCACCGTCATTCGCGGGAATCATGGCGCTGGTCAACCAAAAGATGAACAGCCGCCAGGGGAATCCGAACTACGTGCTGTATGGCCTTGCGAAAAAGACGGGTGCAACGTGTAACGCCTCGCTTGCGGCGCTGACCGGAAATACCTGCATGTTTTACGATGTGACGAAGAACAATAATTCGGTGCCGTGCAGTGGAGGGTCGCCGAACTGCAGTTCCACGGTCAAGAGCGGTGTCGGGATCCTTGTGGATTCGAAGAACAACCCGGCGTGGATTGCCGCCGCCGGGTACGACACAGCCACCGGCTTAGGTTCGGTGAACGTCAAAAACCTGGTGAACAATTGGAGCACCGCAAACGCAGTGGCGACAGCCACGACGCTGACGTTGTCACAACAAACGGGGATCGTGCACGGGAACGAGAACGTTCCTGTGAGCATAACGGTAACTCCGACGAGCGGTAAGGCTACCGGTGACGTTGCGCTGCTGGCTAAATTCACCGACGGTTCGACCCAGGGCCTGGACCAGTTCACCCTGACAAACGGGAGCTTCAGCGGAACAACACAGAATCTGCCGGGTGGCACTTATCAGGTATATGCACATTACGCGGGAGACGGCACAAACGCGCCGAGCGATTCCGCGCCGGCAACAGTGACGGTGACGCAGGAGAGCAGCAAGACATTCATCGTCGTGCCGCTCTACGACGCCAGCACCGGAGCGCTGGTCAACGGAAACGCCAGTTCGGTTCCCTATGCGTCGCCCTATCGCCTACGGATCTATGTAACGAACAGTTCGGCGAGCGCGAACCCGAGTGGTCCTCCCTCACCGACCTGCGATCAGGTAAACGAAACGACCTGTCCAACCGGCACCGTGTTGCTGACCGGCAATGGAACCGGAGTGGATGGTGGAACCTATAACCTGAACAACATGGGATACACGCGTGACGTGAACCCAACCTTGGGCGGGGGCACGTACTCTCTGGTGGCGCAATACAGCGGCGACAGCAGTTACACGGGAAGTACATCGCCAACCGTGAGTCTTACCGTGACGCCAGCGACAACGAGAATCCTTCCCTCGAATCCGCCGCTGCCACCCACGATCACCACTCCGTTTGAGGTGGGAATCATTGTGACGATGAATGTTTACGGAGCGATGCCGGCCTGCAACGTGACTTTTTATGACGGGAAAGTGGTGATGCCGGGCACTCCCACGTGCAACTGGCAGGCGAATGGACCGTTTTTGTACGCGTATTTGATGGTGAATCAGACGACCCCAGGCTCACACACGTACAGCGCGACATTCAATGGCGACGCGAACTATGCACCCTCGACATCAACGCCAGCGACGACACAGGTGCACGACGGCACGACAACAACGCTAACCGCTGACTCCACCACGGTTCCGTTTGGGAGCAGCATTACATTGACGGCGGTCGTAGATTCGACAGTGGTGGCAGGCCCTGCGATAAGCCAGGCTGTGTCCTTTTCCTTCAACAACAACCCGGTGAGTGGAACCGTTACGTACACTCCTGTCACGGATGGTTCCGGCAACATCGCGTTACGTGCGGTTCTGACCACGACGCCACAGTCTTCAGGTTTCTACACCGCGAATTTTGCGGGAGATTCGAACTACGGGCAAAGCGGGGCGCAACTGAATGTCAACGTGAACATTCAGGACTTCAGTCTCGCCAGCAACCCAGCGTCCACGTCCATAACGGCTGGCGGTTCCGCGACCGCTACGATTACAGTGACGCCGGCAGGAAATGGCGCGAGCCCGGTAACACTCACTTGCCCACCATTCAACCTTCTTGGGCAAGCGCAACCCCCCGGGATCGCCTGCAGTTTTTCGCCGGGTACCGTCAATCTCAGCAACGGCAGCCCCGCGACGGCCACGCTGACGATTTCGTCCCTGGCGCCGTCTTCAAGTACGACGACAAGCATAGTTCCCTTGCCGCCGCCGCTTCCGTACATGGCTCCGCGCTTGAATTGGCCAGCCGCTGCGGCCTCGTTGTTTGCACTTCTGCTGCTCCTTCTAGTGCCATTCCGGCTGCGTGGGAATCGCTTGGCTCCGGGTATGGCGCTAGCCTTGTCCATTGTGTTGTTGCTGGGCTTTGGAGGATGCGGAGGAGGATCAACGGGAGGCGGCGGTGGCGGAGGCGGCGGACCTGTGCCGTCCTCCATCACTTTGAGCGCTTCGAGCGTGAAGGTTCCGTATGGCTCCACTTCCGGCGGCAGTGTGAACCTTACCGCCAATGTCACATCGTCCAAAACACCGGGAGGAACGGTTACCTTCATCGTTGATGGTAATAGTGGATGGTTTGCGAGCCCCAGTGCGGTCACTTCTGGAGTTGCGCAGATTCAATTGTCGGGACTCACCGTCGGTGTTCATACGGTTGCCGCCCAGTACTCGGGCGACAGCAACACATTCGCGTCGAAAACGAATGGAAGTCTGAATGTCGCGGTGACCGGCTCAGCCGGGCTGACGGTTCAGGGAGCCACGGGCGGACAATCCCACGGAATCGGATTGAATTTCACGCTTCAATAGCCGGTTCAGCAGCGCGGTCAGTTGGTGGTTGGTGGAAAGAAGATATTCCAGAACTGTGGTGACGGCGCGTTGAATTCGATGGGCACCAACGAGCCTTCCGGGTTCATCTGGGGAGGCCGGACCACGTGCGCTTCGACCTTTTTCTGCGTCTTCGGATTCTCGATGGAGAGCTTTGTGCCGGTTGCCAATCCTTCGGCGAGAATCACCATGGCGCCGGTGGCGGAAACGGTGTGCGTGAAACCGCTAATCGGGTTGGCTTTGCCGGGCAAGTGAATCAGCACCGGCATGCGCAGAAGCACACGTTGCGCGCGGCGGCGTTCTTCATTCGTCTGCGGTCTTGCGGTATTAGCGCCGCGTTTCACCTGCGGGGTGCCAGCGGCAGCCGACGGAGCGTTCGGTTTTTGCAAAGGCGTCACAGTTCCAGCCCCCAGAAATCCATGTCGGGTGCGACGAGCTCGATGCCGTATTCCCAGCCTTCGGGACTTTCATTGCCTTTCCAGACGACGACCGCAGCGTTGCTGCCTTGCGTGGCCAGATTCGTGAGCGCCAGGCGCTGCTCCAGTTCCAAGGACTCGGACAGCACGACCATGCAACCGTAAGGATTCACGATCCGGGTGTTTGTTTGGAGCGAATGCGGCTTGCCGTCGTGCGATTCCCACTCGAGCTTGATTTGCACGCGGGAATTCATGCGGCGGCCGCGGCGTTTTTCGCGGTATTTCGCCCCAACTTGCTTCATTTCGCGCAAGTTCACCGTCATGATGGCCTCTGGAGGGTCATGCTAGAGTTAGAAAGAAGGGCGGTCAATGGTACGAATGCCAAGCAGAAGCCGAAAGAGTAGCTGTCCGAAGGGACAGGAGAACGGAAAGAATTGAAGAATCTCATCGTCAATGCGGATGACCTCGGCTGGACCGAAGGGGTGAATCGCGGCATTGCGGACGCCCACCGCCAGGGACTGGTGACGAGCACTTCCCTTCTGGCGAACGGAGAAGCGTTCGACTCGGCGCTGGAGGTGGCGCGGGCCAATCCGGAGTTGGGAGTAGGGGTCCATCTCAATTTGAGCGACGGACCGCCCGCGGCGCCGGCGGAAACGGTGCGGGGATTGTTGAACACCGCCGGAAACCTGGAAGGCGGGCCGGAGAGCTGGTTGCTCCGCATCGCCGGGCGGAGCCTGCCGATCGAGGAAGTCGAGCGCGAATGGGGCGCGCAGATCCGCAAGGTGCGGGAAGCTGGAATCGAACCCAGTCATCTGGATGGCCACAAGCATGTGCACATGTTGCCGGGGTTGTTTGAGGCGGCGCTGCGGCTGGCGAAGAAAAACGGAATTCGAGCGATTCGCGTTTCGCATGAGGAATCGACGCTACGTTCGGCGCTATCGTCAGGAGATCAGGACGCCGGCGTGGTCTTGAAACAAGGTGTTCAAGCGCGGGGCCTGAAACTGCTGGCCCGAGATGCGCGAGAGATGGCGGACCGCGCGGGGGTGGTCACAACCGACTACTTTTGCGGAATCGCGCAAACCGGCATGCTGACTCGCGAGGGTGTGGCGCAGTTGCTGGCCATTCTGCCGGAAGGTACGACCGAATTGATGTGTCATCCTGGTTATGTCGACGAGGACTTGCGGCGGACCAGCACGCGACTCCAGGAATCTCGCCAGACGGAGCTGGACATCTTGACGGATGGGGCAATTAGAAAACTTGTCGCCAGCAAGGGTATCCGCCTGATAAGCTATAAGCTTATGGGGGACTTGGCCTGAATCCGAGCGCCACGCAAGGTTTACAAGGGCCAAACAGGCAAGAAACGGTGGAGCCGCCTTCCGTAAGAGAAGGCTGAGGACAAATTTAAGGAAAAACGAGTTTAGACGTATGCGCGCCGAATCACCCATCCGATACACAATCGTTGTGCCGTTCTTCAACGAACAGGAAAACATTCCGACGCTGTACATGAAGATCACGGAAGTGATGGACTCCATCGGCGAGCCCTACGAGATGGTGTTCGTGGACGATGGGAGCAAAGATAATTCCTATCGCGTGCTGAGCGAGATTTATGAGCATGACCGGCGGGTAAATGTCGTGAGGCTGCGCCGGAATTTCGGGCAGACCGCGGCGCTGAAGGCGGGTTTTGATTTCGCCCGCGGCGACGTGGTCATCTCGATGGACGGCGATTTGCAGCACAATCCCGAAGAGATTCCCAGGTTCCTGGAGA